>Ga0114996_10000021_pt1 | contig 189030 bp, 190 predicted proteins | sample ArcticOcean_MG_C_4_FD_87039 | JGI IMG/M metagenome (GOLD analysis project Ga0114996, IMG submission 87039) | Marine microbial communities from western Arctic Ocean - ArcticOcean_MG_CB4_134 | ecosystem: Environmental > Aquatic > Marine > Oceanic | place: Arctic Ocean: Canada Basin | collected...
GACCGAACTGTCTCACGACGTTCTGAACCCAGCTCGCGTGCCGCTTTAACCGGCGAACAGCCGGACCCTTGGGACCTTCTTCAGCCCCAGGATGCGACGAGCCGACATCGAGGTGCCAAACCTTGCCGTCGATGTGAACTCTTGGGCAAGATCAGCCTGTTATCCCCGGGGTAGCTTTTATCCGTTAAGCCACGGCCCTTCCACACGGAACCGTAGGATCACTTTGGCCTGGTTTCCCACCTGCTCGACTTGTAGGTCTCACAGTCAAGCCCCCTTATGCCAATACACTCTACGGGCGATTTCCATCCGCCCTGAGGGGACCTTTGCGCGCCTCCGTTACCTTTTGGGAGGCGACCGCCCCAGTCAAACTACCCACCAGACATGGTCCCCTGGCCTATCCAGGGTTAGAGCCAGAAACTGAGAAGAGTGGTATTTCACTGACGGCTCCCCTCCGGCTAGCGCCGAAGCTTCAAAGCCTCCCACCTATACTACACATCACAGCCCCCAGTCCAATGTCAAGCTGTAGTAAAGCTCCACGGGGTCTTTTTGTCCTGTCGCGGGTTGCCCGCATCTGCACGGGCAATGCAATTTCGCCGAGTCCTTCGTTGAGACAGCGCCCAGGTCGTTACGCCATTCGTGCGGGTCGGAACTTACCCGACAAGGGACTTCGCTACCTTAGGACCGTTATAGTTACGGCCGCCGTTCACCGGGGCTTCAGTTCAGAGCTTTGTTCTTCCGAAGAAGAACGAACCCCTCTCTTTAACCTTCCGGCACTGGGCAGGCGTCAGCCCGTATACATAGGGTTTCCCCTTTGCACAGACCTGTGTTTTTGTTAAACAGTCGCCTGGGCTAGTTATCTGCGCCCCACATAGAGCTCCATCCGGCAAGCGAATTTCACTCTGTGGGAACCCCTTATCCCGAAGTTACGGGGTATGATTGCCGAGTTCCTTAACGAAGGTTCTCTCGTACACCTTGGGACGTTTATCCCTGCCCACCAGTGTCGGTTTGCGGTACGGTCACCTGTATCCCTGACAACGAGGATTTTCTGGACGGCATAGGCTCGGTGAAATTCTCCAGGGTTACCCCTAAAGTTTCCTGCTCTCTCAGCTTATCGTCACAGTGGATTTGCCTGCTGTGACATCACCTTTAGAGAAGGACGCACCATGTCCAATGGGCACGCTTCACTTACCTTCCCGTGTCCCCCCTTTGTTTTAAAACGGTATATAGGTGGTGTAGGAATTTTGACCTACTGTCCATCGCCTGCGCCTTGCGGCCTCGGCTTAGGACCGACTAACCCTACGACGAACGACGTTGCGTAGGAAACCTCGGGCATTCGGTGCCCCGGGTTTTCACCGGGGTGACGCTACTCATGCCGGCATTCTCACTCCTGCGCGCTCCACCTCCACTTACATGACGGCTTCGCTGCACGCAGGACGCTCCCCTACCCCCCCTCCGATTAAATCGGAAAGAGCCACGACTTCGGTGACAGGCTTGAGCCCCGTTACATTGTCGGCGCAAAACTCCTCGACCAGTGAGCTGTTACGCACTCTTCAAAGGATGGCTGCTTCTAAGCCAACCTCCTGGCTGTTTTTGGAATTCTACTTCCTTGCACACTTAGCCTGTGCTTCGGGACCTTAGTCGGTGGTCTGGGCTGTTTCCCTCTCGACAATGGAGCTTATCCCCCACTGTCTCACTCCTGAACAGAACCTTGAGGCATTCGTGTTTTGGTTGGACTTAGTAAGCTCACGCCCCCTTATCCATCCAGTGACCTACCTCCCCAAGTTATCATTCAAGGCTGCACCTAAATGCATTTCGGGGAGAACCAGCTATCTCCAGGTTCGTTTGGCATTTCACCTCTACCCACAGCTCATCCCAGCAATTTGTAACTTACACGGGTTCGGGCCTTCACCTCGAGATTATCGAGGCTTCACCCTGGCCATGGGTAGCTCACCTGGTTTCGGGTCTGCTAAACGCGACTATATGCCCTATTCGGACTCGCTTTCGCTACGGCTCCCTCCGGCAACGGAGTTAACCTTGCCACGCCCAGCAACTCGCCGGCTCATTCTTCAATAGGCACGCCGTCATCCTTCCGAAGAAAGACTCCGACGGTCTGTAGGCTTACGGTTTCAGATCTATTTCACTCCCCTCTCGGGGTTCTTTTCACCTTTCCCTCACGGTACTGGTTCACTATCGGTCGTCAAGGGTATTTTGCCTTGGAGGGTGGTCCCCCCTGGTTCCCGCAAGATTTCTCGTGTCCCGCGGTACTCAAGAACACATCAGGAGCCTCTTTCCTTTCGCCTACGGGGCTATCACCCTCTACGACGGCTCTTTCCAGAGACCTTCGACTAGGTTAGAGGTTTCTTACTCCTTGCTCCAACTGGGTTAGGAACAGACGTGTCTTACAACCCCTAAGAGACATGGGCTCCCAGGCCGTGAAGCCTCTCAGGTTTAGGCTATTCCCCGTTCGTTCGCCACTACTAAGGGAATCTCGGTTGATTACTTTTCCTCAGGGTACTTAGATGTTTCAGTTCCCCTGCTTACCTCCCCTACCCTAAGGGTTCAGGTAGGGGTCTCCGACATTTAGTCGGAGGGGTTTCCCCATTCGGGAATCCCCGGTTATGCCAGCTAGACGGCTTACCGAGGCTTATCGCAGTCATGCTACGCCCTTCTTCGGCCCTTGACGCCAAGGCATCCACCATAAGCCCTTAATAGCTTGACCTACATTAAAGACTCTACAGAAACTATGACTCGGCTTTCCTCTATTCTATTGTTAAGGTGCAAAGAAAATATGGTAGCAACACTATCGCTGCTACCATTAACGAGATATGAAAAACTCGCCATTTGAGGATTAACCTCTTTCTTGTACAGTCGAACTATAGCAGTGCAGCTATCCTGAGTCAAGCGAAAAAGGCAATGGTTTCCTCAAGATTCAATCGGCACATATCACCTCAACATTAATGTCACGCAACGCCCTTCACCAGACCCATTACTCTCTGTAATAATTTCGGGATGCTCAGCAAGCATCACGTGAACAACACGTCGCTCTGAAGGAGGCATCGGTTCCAAGGTGACTGGGTTCCCAGTCGAAACCACCCGTTCAGCCGCTCGTTTAGCCAATGCCTCCACAGATTTAGCACGTCGCTCTCTATACCGCTCTACGTCAATAATAATATGCTGACCATGTCCCTGGCGACGAAGGATTAGGTTCACAACGAATTGGATAGCCTTCAGCGTTTCGCCTCTCCTACCAATCATTAAACCTGAATCTTCCCCTGTAACATCTAAAATTGGCCAGTTGTCTTCATCTCCTTCAGAACGAATCCTTGGAGAAGCATCAAGACTCATCGATTTAAAAAGTTTAGTAAGTACCCTTATTCCATTAGCAGCAGCGGAATCCTGTTCAGATAGTCTGGTTACGACTACTTTGGCAGGTTCTGAACGAAGACCGAAAAGTCCGGCTTTGCCTGGGTTAACGACCTCGACCACGACCCCCGCGCGGTCGACGTCGAGCTCCATGAGTGCGATTTCTATCGCTTCCTCCACGGTTTTTCCTGTCATTTCCAACTTGTCCATCATTCGACTCCTCCTTCGGACCCTCACTAATAGGGTCTGACCTACTGGCACCCTGAGTAGTAGTCTCTCTTGATTTTCCAGTATTGAAAGACAACAAATTACCCCAATTGCCAGTTATACGATATTGAATAACTATACCAATTACTGCCGATACAACCCAGTAAAGTGCCAATCCTGCCGGGAACTGTAAAGTGAAAAAACCAAACATGAAAGGCATCATCCATAACATCATTCGGTTAGTAGATTCAGATCTGGCATCCATAGATGGCATAGCAGTCATTTTCTGCTGAGCCCACATCGAAGATCCAACAAGAACCGGCATTAATACCGAAGCCATAAAACCTTGTTTACTAACTTCAAGCCCAAGATCCAGACCAATAAATGATCTATTAAGAGGAATAAGAGTATCCATAAACGGAAGCCACGGGTAAAGATATATTGAAAGGCGCGCCAAAGCTTCAGGGCTAGTTGGTAATAAGGCAATTATCGCCTGATATAAGCCTATCCAAATTGGAAACTGGATCACCATAGGCCCAAGACAACCTATAGGGTTAACACCCGCTTCTTTCATAAGTCGCATTTGAGCTTGAGAAGCTTTTTGCTTATCATCTGGGTATTTACGTCGTATCTCCTGAATCTTGGGTTGAATTTCCTGCATCTTTTTCGTAGAGCGGATCTGGCGTTGAGTTAAAGGGAATGTCGCCAATCGAACGATCACTGTAAAAAGAATTATCGCTAGGCCAAAATTATGCAATACCACTGCATACAAAAAAGCAAGAGTGTTTAGCATTGGGCTTAGTATTAAAACGGTCCAAACGACACTCATACCTTATTCACCTCTTTGACCGCAAGAAGGAGGACACACCCAAAGGGAATTTCCTCCCAAGTTCAGATCCACAGCCTGTACCGTCCATGGATCCATGGTATTAATGTATATAACACTCCCAGACACACCCAAACCTGCCTTTATTTTTACCTCTCCGTTATCTCCATCGCTAACCGGTATACGACCCCCATCTTCAATCCCATTACTAGTTCTTAGCACGGCGATTTCACCTTCTTTAGTTGCCACTACTAACCGCTTACTTCCCTGCTTCTCTGCAAGGACAGGTGATGCGATAACCATCGTTTTTAAATCTGTGCTCCAACGCACACGACCAGTATTAACATCCAATGAAATTACCTTGCCTTTAACAGTCACTACATAAAGGTTTTCCCCCTCATTGATTGGACTCGACCAAAGCCAATCTTCGGCATCGAAAGGTTGACTCCAAACAGAAATTCCAGTTTCTTTGTTGAGAGCATATAGTTTTCCATCCAAAGCTCCAAAAAACAGCTTGTCGCCAACCAGCAATGGGCCAGATATGATCGCCCCACCGGTCTTAAATGGCTGAGCCCATTTTAATACTCCCTGAGATATGGATACCGCATACATTCTGTTATCCTGTGAACCAAAAAAAACTGTGTCGTCCTGAACAACAGGCGATCCCCATATTTCCCCAAGGGTTTCAACTCGCCAAGCCAACGAACCATCACCTACGCAATAAGCATGGATTTTTCCATCGGAAGAACCAACTAACAACATCCCTCCATCAACTGCCCCGCGTACTCGACCATAACATTGTTTCGAGTTTACAAATGCTGGCCCACCGACCACATGTATCCCTTCCCCCATTACAATAGGATTCACATCCCATTCAGAGGTCTTATATCCAGTTTTACGGTCGATAGAATACAGTTCACCTTCATATGTTCCAAAATACACCTGCTTATCTCCTACGGCAGGAGATCCGTATAAAACTGTTCCAAGAGCCGATTCTCCTTTGGTTTGATCCGGAAAACTCCACAAAAGCCTTCCAAAGGTATTTAAGGCCAAAAGCCGACCTTCTTGACTTCCAACATATATAGCTTTTTGGCCCTCTTCCAATGAAGATACTACTGGACTAGACCAACCACCTTTCGTGGTAAATCTAGCGCCAGCACAGCCTACTAACGTCAAGCAAACAAAAATTCCAAGAGCAACAAATATTAATTTCATAGAATTAGAGACCTTAGAAGCTTATAGAGTCTCTCCATTTCGGAATCTCGTATAACCCTTCAAATCTTTTACCTTTAAACGAGATTTCAGGTTCTGCACGTATCCAATAAATGGATTACAGAGGAGCAACCGACGTAAAGCTAAAATCCCACCTTTCCATAGGCCAAATTCCTCAATCATCTTCCGGGCGTGGGACGAACATGTCGGGGTATATCTACACACCCCAGGCCAATACGGCGAAACTATAGATTTATATGCCAATATGAGTATAATTCCTGCCCGTTTCATAGCCATAACCCTGCACTAGTCAATTGCGAATCAAGGTTTGGAAATTAAGTCAGCCCTGTTAAATAAATGAGTCACGGCTCGATCAAGTTCGCTGTAAGAGGCGTCTGCTGCAGGCAAACGAGCTGTGAACACTATATCCATGCCTTCAACAATGTTTCGCCTTCTAACAATCTCTTTTAACCTTCGCTTAACAAGATTACGTACGACTGCTTTACCTACCCGTTTACTTACAGAAAACCCAACCCGACTAAACCCTGTTTCATTTTTAACTGCCCTCAAAACCAAAATTCGGCTAACCCAGTTCCTACCTGTTTTACGGACAACCAAAAAGTCCCTGGATTTCCTAAGACGCCTATCCCGCGCCAGGATCTGTTCAAAGAGTTCTTGGATATAATCCCCTTTAGAGAGAATCGGCTTAGAGCGCTAAACGAGCTCGCCCCTTGAGTCGTCTTCTGCGAAGAACCGCGCGACCACCCGGAGTGCTCATTCTGGAACGAAAGCCGTGTACGCGAGCGCGGCGACGTTTTTTAGGCTGATAAGTTCGTTTAGGCATTTTTCAACTTTATTGGATAATTCGAACTGTATAGTAACGAATTGAGTATAAAGGTGCCTAGAACCAGTGTCAACGAAATAACTCTGTTGTACACCATGTTAGACCACTGTAAGATTCATCTCCTAAGATATAGGCGCACGACTATACAGGGTACTAGATCATGACGGATTTCACCTATGGCCGATTATAAACAAAGCAAAAAAAAACAACGTATAGACCAAATGCTGGTACATGAAGGTCTAGCATCTACTGTAAAAGAGGCACAGTCCCTTCTAATGGCCGGACGGATTACCGTCGAAGGTGCACGTATAGAAAAGGCAGGTGCTCTAGTACCCACCAAATCCAAAATACATCTTTCGCAACTCCGACCATACGTAGGACGAGGTGGTGTAAAACTGGAACACGCACTTCAATATTTCCGTTTGGACGTAGCAGATTCTATAGCACTGGACGTTGGAGCATCAACAGGCGGTTTTACCGACTGCCTCCTAAAGAGAAACGCCAAACGCGTATACTCACTAGATATCGGCTACGGTCAACTTGACCAAAAAATACGTGACCATCCAAAGGTTGTCGTTTTCGAACGAACCAACGCACGTATTCCGTTTAAACTGGGAGAGTCAATCGATATTGCCACCGTGGATGTTTCTTTTATCTCACTTACTAAAGTACTCCTGAACATATCGAAGCACATGCTCCCAGGAAAACCGATTATTGCTCTCGTAAAACCTCAGTTTGAAGCTAGACGTTCCGAAGTAGGCAAAGGAGGGGTAATACGGGATCCAGAAATCCACGCCAAAGTTCTTGCACGCTTAATCACCTGGATCGTGAACCACAATCTACGTCTGCGTAATCTTACACCCTCCCCACTTTTAGGAGATGCAGGAAACAGAGAATTCTTTCTGCTTTTACATACCCCTTCTGCTTGATTAATCGTACAACATCCACAAAAATGGCTGGAGAAACCTGTATTTTCGATTGATTTTATGCGCAGTCTCATCGTATAATTCCTGTTATCTCGACTCTCTGCAAAAGAAACTCTTGATGGCACATTTTTTAGCTCCGTTTCAACAAGGGGATAACCTTTGAAACAACCCACCACCCCACAGGGTACGGTGGTTCAATTCGACGATGCTCCACGTGAAGCATGCGGTGTGGTTGGAGTGTACGCCCCAGGCCAAGATGTCGCGCGTATCACTTTTTATGGCCTCCACGCCCTTCAACATCGTGGGCAAGAATGTGCTGGGATCGCGTCAGCTACCAAACGATCCATAAATCTGCATACCGCGATGGGGCTCGTCTCTCAAGCTTTCAGAGAAAGCGATTTGGAACGACTTGAGGGAGATATAGCAATTGGCCATACTCGCTACTCTACTACGGGATCCAATAACCTTCAGAACGCTCAACCAATTCTCTCCAGAAGCGGTCCGGTAGAGTTGGCTCTAGGCCATAATGGGAATATCATCAACGCTTTTGAACTACGTGAAGAACTTAAACAATCTGGATGTTCGTTTGCCTCAACCACAGATTCCGAAGTAATCGCTCATCTATTAGCATGGGCTCCAGGTGAATCATGGGCCGACAAGGTAAGTTACATGATGCGTAAACTCCAAGGGGCTTACTCTTTGGTTGTAACCACCAAGGAAACTCTCATGGGAATTCGTGACCCCCTCGGAATACGACCGCTTTGCTTAGGAAGGCTAAACGATGGCTGGGTCATTGCTTCAGAAAGTTGTGCGTTAGATCACCTTGGGGCAGAATATGTCCGCGAGGTCAAACCAGGCGAGACAGTGATGATCACGAGTAACGGGCTCACATCTATCCCATACAAGGGAACTAGCCGACGTCCAGCACCTTGTGTCTTTGAACACATTTACTTTGCGAGGCCAGACAGCATCTTGGGTGGAAAACTAACCTATAGCTCGCGAGTAGCTATGGGTGCCCAACTGGCAAAAGAACATCCGGTAGATGCCGACATAGTTATAGGTGTTCCAGATTCCGCTACCGCTGCTGCAGTCGGATATTCACAAGAATCCGGTATTCCCTACAGAGAAGGCCTTATACGTAACAGATATGTAGGACGAACATTCATCGAGCCTGACCAACATTTCCGAGACTTGGGAGTTCGGATGAAATTCAACCCACTTCCAGAAGTCATCGCTAACAAGAGAGTCGTACTTATAGACGACAGTATCGTGCGCGGAACTACAACTCCTCACGTGGTAAATCTATTACGGAAAGTCAAGGCCAAGGAAATCCACATGCGTGTATGCGCTCCCCCCATACGTTTCCCTTGCCATTTCGGAATAGATTTAGCCACACGGGCTGAACTCATTGCAGCCAATATGTCGGTAGAAGAAATTCGTCGCTTCATTAACTCGGATAGTCTCGGCTACCTAAGTGTTGATGGTCTTATAGCTAGTATTAATGGAAAGGGTAACAACTTCTGTACAGCGTGTTTCACGGGTAATTATCCTATTCCAGTTCAACTGGAAATGGATAAACTAGCTATGGAGAGATCGTAAATATGGCCGCCAGTAGCTACCGAGCCGCTGGAGTAGATCTAGAGGCCGCTTCGCAGGCAAAAGACTTATTCAAACAACATGTTCGGTCTACATTCGGATCCCATGTACTTAGCGACATCGGATCTTTCGGTAGCCTCTTTGAGCTTCAGGGCTACGAGAACCCAGTCTTAGTAGCTAGCACAGATGGTGTCGGGACAAAAATCAAATTAGCATTTTGGCTGGACCGATACGACACTATCGGACATGACGTAGTAAATCAAAGCGTAAACGACATACTCGCTAACGGTGCACGACCACTATTCTTTCTAGACTATATCGCCGTTGACAAATTAGATCCTTATACCTCAGAAAAGATAGTTAAAGGTATTGCTGAAGCATGCAGGAAAGTCAATTGCGCCCTTATTGGAGGCGAAATCGCACAAATGCCAGGAGTCTATACAGAGGGATCTTTTGACCTCGTAGGGTTCATCGTTGGTGTAACAGAACGCAAATCGCTCTTGGATAACTCTACTATCCAAATAGAAGATGTGCTTATTGCACTCCCATCAAGTGGCCTTCATACAAACGGGTACTCGCTTGTAAGAAAAATATATCAACTCGAAGAAGACACGTCAGCCCTTGATGTCTACTATCAGGATTTAGGGCGCACTCTTGGAGAATCCTTGATTGAACCGCATCTTAGCTACTGGCCAACTCTAGAACCAGCGATACCATTCCTGAAAGGCATGGCACACATCACTGGGGGAGGCCTGATCGAAAATATCAAAAGAATAATACCCAAAGGAATGGAGCCAAAGATTAACTACCGTTCTTGGAAAGTACCTCCCCTCTTCGAAATCATACGGACCAGAGGGCATATAGAAGACTCTGAGATGTGGTCAGTATTTAATATGGGCGTAGGCATGGTTCTGGCGTGTGACCCAAGTAAAGCTAACTCCTTACTCGACATGATCCCGGAATCCTGGAAAATTGGAAAAATTGTTAAATCCGTCAGCACTGAATAAGCAAACAATCCCGTATATACTCAAAATATATATTGCCTTCTTTTTAGACTAGATATATGATCGGCAAAAGTTTGAACTAGGTTGGAGGGATTTAGTATGAAAGGTCTCCTGACTGGCATCAATGTTCTAGATTTTGGTAGGGCAGCAGTTGGTCCCTGGGCAGCAAGCCTACTTGGATCAATGGGAGCAAACGTCATAAAGGTTGAATCACCCCAGGGAGACGGGATGCTCAACCAGCAACCCATGCAACGTGGGTATCCAGTGGCATACACAATATACAATGCAAACAAGAAAGGTCTGATTTTAGACCTGAAATCACCAGATTCCCTACCTCATCTTAAACGTCTTGTAGAACAAGCAGATCTTTTGATCGAAAATTTGACTCCGGGAACACTGGAGCGAATCGGGGTTGGGTACGACACCATTAGGGAAATGAACTCCAATATAGTTTATGCGTCCTGCCCCGGATGGGGATATACCGGACCAATCAGTGATCTGGCAGCAGGTGATCCGGACTTCCAGGCATTCAGCGGGTTTGCAAGTCTCAACGGCGACCAAGGCGGTAAAATGGAAATGTTCCGACATGCCTATCCTTTAGACCTGCATGCAGGGTTACTATTCGCATCTACAGCACTGCTCGGGTTGCTTGCTCATGGAAACACGGGGCAAAGCCAATGGGTTAATGCATCGCACCTAGGAAGTTCCCTCCTCATTCAAATAACACGTATCGCAGAGTACCTATTAAATGGACAAACACCCTTACCTCTCGGAAGTGCTTCAGGAAGTACAGCGCCCCATGAAGCATTCGTTTGTGAAGATCAGCGTTACCTTGCAATCGGTGTTGAAACCGATATCCAGTGGAACGGCCTATGTAAAGCGTTATCGAGAGAAGATCTATCTCAAGAACCTCGCTGGTCCTCAAATAAGGGACGGTTCAAAGGAAGGAACGAGTTGGCACCCATCTTAGCGGAAACGATGCTAACAAAGCCTTCACGTTGGTGGGCAATACAGCTAGAGAAGAATAATGTTCCCTTTGGCTATTTTTATGATTTCGAAACTTTGCGTAACCACCATCAAGTTACAGATAACAACTTTTTCTTCGAAACTGACATCCATGACCAGGGAAGAATGTTCTTCGGAAGTGCGCCTTGGAAGTTCGATAATGCAGAAACCCGTGTGGAGGCTGGGCCTCGCCACGGACAGCATACTGAAGAGATCCTATCGAAAGGATTTGATCTCTTCTCGAACGGAAACGACTTAACCCAAGAACCGAAGTCTTCTCCGCAAGATCAACCAGGTAAAAACCCGCCACTTACCGGGATAAGGGTAGTAGATGCTTCCCAAGGCCTCATCGGACCTTACACGTCACTTCTTCTAGCAGATTCAGGTGCCGAGGTAATAAAAGTTGAGCCTTTATCTGGTGATTATGGACGAAATTTTGCCCCATTTACAAAAACGGGTGATAGTACAGTCTTTATGTTATTAAACCGTAACAAAAAAAGCGTTGCTGTCGACACCTCGTCCCCTGAGGGAATAGAAAAGCTTCAAAAAATGGTTAACAGCGCAGATATTTTTATTGAAGATTGGGGACCTGGGATAGCGGATTCTTTCGGTCTAGGTTATACAGCACTAACAAAAAAGAACCCAAAGCTTATCCAATGCAGTATTACCGGTTTCGGAGAACACGGGCCATTCAAAGACCGTCCGGCATCAGAATTGGTTGCTCAAGCCTATTCAGAATGCTTCTTATCACTAGGCCAGTTGAATGGCCCTCCCTTAAGAACTGGCGCAGATATGGGCTCAATGAGCACAGGCGCAGCTGGATTCCTAGGTATACTGGCAGCATTGCTGCACAGACGAAGAAATGGAAAGGGGGAACGGGTAGCTATTAGTCTATTCGGAACACTCGTCTCACTTCGTCAGGCAAATTGGACAAGTCTCGGAGACCCAGATATGTGGGGAGGGGGTTACGCGGAACCCTATGGAGGTTTTAGGGTGTTCGGACATGCAACTAAAGACACACGCATATTTGCCAGGCCAAAAGGAAATAAGTCAGACGTAGAAAAAATGATCGCCGATATCAGAAAAACTGCCGGTTCTCGTGGTTACGAGGGCGGATCGAAGGTCCCGCACGGAGCAATGAGACTCCCTGTTCCAGAAGAATACTTCAAGAATATGTCCTCTGAAGAAGCTAAAAGTATTATATTCTCCCACGGGGGTCAGGCTATCGACTTTAATAATGTTAGAGAAACGATAGAACACCCTCAAACGCAGGAGGTTCATGTTTTAAAAGAAATGGATCATCCAACTCTTGGACGCCATAGGGTGGTAACTAACTCGTGGAGAGGTCCTTGGGAAGACCCCGCCTTATCTCCATCTCCTAGCCTTGGCCAGCATGATATTGAATTTGCTTAATAAGTCCTATAAAACATGTCCTCTATTTTGTTAAACTAACCATAAAGGGCATTCGAAACAGAACATTGAATTCCTGCCAATGTGTTAATGGATTCCAACTTGATTTCTCCAAAAATCAACCTGTGCAATTTACCTTGATGGCCCTTTAGTTTAACCGAACCAACTTCTAAGAAGGAATAATTTATGAAAGCGCTCCTCAGCACCTATGATAAAACTGATGTTACTGAATTCGCACGTGACCTAGCGGAACTCGGATACGAACTAGTGAGCACTGGGGCCACTCAAGCTACAATCAGCAAATCTGGTCTCAAAGTTGAGCACGTAGAGGATCTGACTGGTTTCCCACAAATGCTTGGTGGTCGGGTAAAGACCTTACACCCAAATATTCACGGAGGGATTCTCGCTCGCCGAAATCTTAACACGGACATGGAAGAACTCGCGTCTCATAAGATTGATCCCATCGACCTGATCGCTGTTAATCTTTACCCATTTCGCCAAACGGTAAAGAATCCAAATGTGACTCTCGAAGATGCACTTGAAAACATCGATATCGGCGGTCCAACAATGATTCGAGCTGCAGCTAAAAACTTCCCTCACGTCATAGTTGTAGTCGACCCTAAAGATTACCAGTGGGTCACTAAAAAATTACATGACCAAGGTGATCTCTCCCTAGAAGAACGTCAGTCTTTAGCACTGAAAGCATTCCAGCATGTTGCCCTTTACGACACAGCTATTTCTACTTACCTGCGAAAGGGAAATAAGACTCTATTCGGAGATGAACTGACTGTCGGCTTAGATAAATTACTCGACCTCCGCTATGGTGAAAACCCACATCAGCAAGCTGCGCTTTATTCAGTAGGTCTCATTCCCTCAGGAATCACTGGAGCACAACAACTACATGGAAAAGAACTCTCCTTCAATAACCTCCTAGACGCAGATGGTGCCTGGGAGACAGTGTCAGATTTTTCAGATCCAACCGTAGCAATAATTAAACATACGAACCCATGTGGCCTGGCCAGCCATGAAGACATCGAAGAAGCCTACAGAAGAGCCTACGACGGAGATCCCGTTTCCGCTTTCGGGGGCATCGTTGCCTTCAATCACCCAGTAACCATGGGAATTGCTGAAGCAATGAGTCGAATTTTCTACGAGGTTATAATAGCCCCTGAGTACAAACCTGAAGCATTAGAACAACTTCAGAAAAAGAAGAACCTCCGCATCATGCTAGTGGAGAAAACACAAAACTCGACCGACGAGGTTATCAACATACGACAAATCTCAGGTGGGCTTCTGATTCAAACAAAGGATGCCCCGGAAGAAAACCCGAATTCCTGGAAAGTGGTCACAAAGAAGAAGCCAACATCAAAAGAATTCCTGGACCTCTCTTTTGCCTGGAAAGCAGTAAAGCACATAAAGTCTAATGCGATTGTATTGGTAAAAGGAAAACAGTTACTGGGTATGGGTGCTGGTCAACCTAATCGGATAATCAGTGTCCAACTCGCCGCACAAGCCGCTGGGGAAAATGCCAAAGGGTCAGTGTTGGCGTCTGATGCCTTTTTCCCATTTCCAGACGGAATAGAGGCAGCGGCAAAAGCTGGAGCAACTGCTATTGTACAGCCCGGTGGATCAATACGAGATCAAGAAATTATCAATACAGCTGATAAACTTGGGATATCTATGCTCTTTACGGGCCTCCGCCATTTCAGACACTAATATATCCAGCCAGCCTTCAGAAATTGCATATAATCATGTTGATTTGCTCAGGTATACCTGCATTACATCGTATCCATATTTGATCACCAGCAACAATGGTTATAAAGTACAAACCATTATAAATACCTTAATATGGTTTACGTCTCACATCATTGATAACAAAACAGGAGTTTGATTTGCATAACAGTGTAGATATAGTAATACCTGTTCTGAACGAGGAAAAAGCACTCCCCGAAAGTGTCAATAGGCTCCACGACTTTCTCACAAACACCATCAAAAGCAAGTGGCGCATTCTGATTGCTGATAATGGCTCCACTGATACTACTCCGCAAGTCTGTAAAGAATTGGCCAAGAAATACAAGGAACTATCCTATATCCGAATCGAGCAACGTGGTAGAGGACGCGCATTACGCAAAGCATGGCTTGAAAGTGGAGCAGACATAGTCACTTACATGGACGTGGATCTTTCTACGGATTTACGAGCACTTCCAGCCCTTTTACGTGCATTCGATGAGGGCTACCACATAGCAATCGGAACACGCTTATCCTCCGACGCAAAAGTACACCTTCGGTCGATAAAGCGCGAGTTTATATCTCGTACTTACAACTTAATAATCAAACTTCTGTTTTTCACAAGATTTCAAGATGCACAGTGCGGGTTCAAAGCAATGACTAAAGCCACAGCTCATAGGATAATACCTACCGTTATGGATCAAGGTTGGTTCTTCGACTCAGAATTATTGATCATCGCAGATAAAAACGGGTTCAAAATCAAAGAAGTCCCTGTAACATGGACTGACGATCCTGACAGCCGTGTCAGAGTTATTAACACCGCCTGGACAGATCTAAAAGGGTTGTTACGCCTAAGATTATGGGGGCTTCCTAAAGTACGCCCTCCGGACACTACTTAAAAAAGGTTCCTAGAAAAATAGCTGTACAACTCTATCTAAACTAGCAAGATCTTGGATTATATTGACAGAAGTATCAGGAAAACGATTTTTCCATTCCTGTACAATTTTCTTAGATTGACGCGGATCACATTCTAATAAAACCACTCCTCCATTTCGGATTTTACCTGGGATCTGGTCCATGACCTTTCTGATAACTTCAAGGCCATCAGGTCCACCATCTAACGCATTACGTGGTTCCCATAAAATCTCGGGCTGTATACCGTCAAATTCTCCACTGGAAATATACGGTAGGTTCGCTACCAGTATATCCACAAAGTCTGTTAGAGGAGCCATGAGGTCTCCTCGTAAAAAAGTTATTCTTTCCTCAACTCTATGTCGACGAGAATTCTCAACAGCTACTGCTAGAGGAATAGATTCATTGTCAATCGCATATATTCGAGCCTTCGGCAAATTCACTGCCAGTGCAATAGCTATAGCACCAGAACCACATCCTATATCAACTATAGTAGGTTCTCCGTTATATGTCATATGCACAAGCCTTATAACCTCTTCAACTAACGTCTCTGTTTCAGGACGTGGAATCAGCACACCAGTCTGGACAGAAAAAGACAAGCCATAGAATTCACGAAAACCCGTAATGTAGCTTAACGGTTCCCGAACAATTCTCCGAGAAGCTAATCGCTTTAAATCAGTAAATTGTTCAGATGAAATCGGCTGTTGCCACTCCGCGAGAACTTGTGCACGATTTCGATGAATTACATTCGCCAAAAGAATTTCTGCCTCAAGACGGGATTCGTCAACTCCTGCCCTTGTAAGTTCATCTGCTATCTGAACAACAGCTTCCCCATTCGTAAGTGCCCAAGATGATATGTCCTCTCGATAACTCAAAGTATTAAAAATGTACGCCAATAAAGAGATAACGTCAATGGAAGTTTCACTTAGCTTAATTTAGCAGCACCACAACCATGGTAAATAGACTTGTGAGTCCATATAGGTCATGATAGGCTTCGACCAAATCAAACCCCCCATACTTTAAGAGGAGAAAAACGTGGCAAGCCCTTTAGACGGAATTCAAGTACTAGATCTTACCCGAGTCCTTGCAGGACCTTTTGCAACGATGCGTCTTGGGGATATGGGAGCACGAATCATAAAAATAGAAATACCGGGGAAAGGAGATGACACACGTATATTCGGTCCACCATTTTTAGAGGGAGAAAGTGCCTATTACCTAAGTGTAAATAGGAATAAAGAAAGCATAACATTGAATATACGGTCGGATAAAGGAAAAGAAGTCTTAACGAAACTTATAGAAAAATGTGACGTTATTATCGAGAATTTCCGTCCCGGAACCCTTGAGAAACTTGGGTTTAGCTACACAAGGATCCAGGAAATCAACGATCGAATAATCTATTGCGCCGTATCCGGATATGGGCACTCCGGCCCCCGACGTTTAGACCCAAGTTACGACCTGATTACACAAGCAGAATCAGGGCTGATGGATATGACTGGAACGGTAGATGGTACTCCTACAAAAGTGGGAATATCTTTGGCAGATGTTACGGCAGGGCTTACGGCAACTGAGGGAGTCCTTTTGGCTCTTATCCACCGTGGGAAAACAGGCAAAGGACAGATGATTGACGTATCTCTATTAGACGCGTTAATCCCACTCTTTACCTACCAAGCCCAAAATTACTTCGCTACAGGTGCAACACCAAAACGACGCGGTAACCTTCATCCTACGATAGTCCCTTACCAATCATTCTTAGCCAAAGACGACCATTTCATATTCGCAATCGCTACAGAAGGACAATGGCATTCACTACTCAAAATTTGGCCAGACCTTATCGAAGATACAGATAAAACTTTAGCAAACGTCTTGGAAGACGAACGTTTCTCAGTCAATTCCTCCAGAGTCAAGCACAGAGAAGAGTTGTGCTCAATATTAGAAAAAGTTTTCTCCTCTAAAACTGTGGATGAATGGATGAAAATATTCAAATCTGCTGATATACCAACAGGTAGAATAAATCAGTTAAGCGATATTCTCGAATCTGACCTAGCAAAAGCACGAGGTACCGTGCAAAATATGGATCACCCGAAAATTGGTAAAATACGGACACTTGGTATACCAATCAAGCTGTCCGATTCACCCGGAATGATACGGCTCCCTCCGCCAACGCTCGGACAACATACTGAAGAGGTTCTCCATGAGTTAGGCTACAGCGGAGATGAGATAAAAGAAATGCGTACTGAAGGCACTATATAAATAAGGCAACATCAGTAACCAAACATTATCCCTGATTTTGATTTAAACGATTGCTTTACTAGGAGGAATTTCTCATGCCTGGTCCTCTACACGGAATTCGCGTCCTTGATCTTACCCGTTTTCTTTCGGGCCCATATTCAACAATGATCCTAGGTGATCTAGGTGCTGACGTGATTAAAGTGGAACGCCCTGGCGAAGGCGATGGGACCAGAGGATCCGGGCCTTTCCTAGCTGAAGAATACAGTGCATATTTCATGAGTGTTAATAGGAGTAAAAGGGACATCACTGTCAACCTAGCTCACCCTAACGGTAAAGAACTCATCCTCGAACTGGCAAAACAAAGCGACGTAATGATCGAAAATTTCGTCCCTGGAACTATGACTAAGCTAGGTCTCGATTATCCAGCGATCGAAAAGCAGAATCCAAGTATAATTTACGCGGCTATTTCTGGATTCGGCCAGAGTGGTCCTTATGCTAATAGACCAGCTCTTGACGTTGTAGTTCAGGCCATGGGCGGCATAATGAGCATCACCGGGGAACCTGATCGTGGACCAGTCAGAGTAGGTGTCTCTCAAGGAGATATTCTCTCTAGTCTCTACTGCACTATCGGTATCCTTTCTGCCCTTCAGGAACGTACTGTCAGCGGTAGGGGCCAGATGATTGATATTAGTATGCTCGAATGTCAAATTGCCCTATTAGAAAATCCGTTTGCCAGATATTTCGCCACAGGAGAAGTACCGAAACCGCTCGGAACCCGCCACCCTATCGATACGCCTTTCCAAGCATTTGAGACAAAGGACAGCTGGATTGTGGTAGCAATTATAGGTGCGAAAACGTGGCCTCTGTTCTGTGCAGCTATCGATCATGTCGAATTAATCGACGACAATAGATTCTCTACGGGTTGGTTGCGGACTCAGCACTACGATGAGTTAAACCCGATAATCAGTAAATCCATGCGAAAGAAACCTACTCAAGAATGGCTCTCAGAGTTCGTGGCACTGGAGATACCATGTGGACCGGTCAATACAATCGATCAGGTAGCGAGCAACCCACAAGTTTTGGCCAGATCTGCAATCACCGAAATGATCCACCCAAAACTCGGAAAAATGAAGACGGCCAATACACCGATACGTCTCTCAAGAACACCAGCAAAGCTGGAAAAAACAGCCCCAGAATTAGGACAAGACACTAATAATGTTCTCTCTGAATTACTAGGACTAACCAACAAGCAAATAGACTGCTTGATGGACAAAGGAGCTATTTAATCAAGCCCGTTCTCACTGCCATCTCGTAATCTTCTGGACGATTTAAATCAAGTAAAGCATCCTTATCATTAATCTCGAAACAATGTGCCTTTCCCGCATACCGTCCAACTACTTCACGTAAACCAAGCCGAGAGTCCCGAATCTTCATAAGTTCAGGGAGTAAAGAGGCCGCAAAAATTGTCGGATGCCCCCCGTTCCCGTTATAAATCGGGTAGGTAACAAGGCTTTGGAATTTTCGGTGCTCTTTGAGAACACGTGCAATAAGATCTGGAGATCTTGGCTGATCAACTGAAAGAACCATAATTATTTCCGTGTCTTTGTTCAATTCCCTTAACCCAGCACGTACAGAACTTGCTCTTCCAGTGTTATAACGCAAGTTTAGCACCGGAAGGACTCCAGATATATCAACTATAAGTGGACGCAAAGCCTCAGCTCTATGCCCTAAGACAACAATAACTTGGGAAGCTCCTCCCAATCGAAGCGAGTCTACTTGATATTGTAATAAAGTCGTGTCTTTCCAAGGAAGGAGTGCCTTAAGTTGTCCCATTCTGCTGGATTTTCCAGCCGCAAGTAATAAAGCAGCAACACCTTTCATCAGTAATGATCAATTTCCAAAAACTATGCCTTATCTTGTTTGGTTTTTTTGATTAAATATGAAAGTTGCCTTTCAGGCAGCTTCATTGATTTCCCGTTACCATTAAGTCTCACTTGAACAATCTCAGACATGATACTTATGGCAATCTCTTCTGGAGATCGGGCACCAATATCTAGACCGATAGGTGCATGAATATTGCGAATACGTTCTAGAGATATCCCACGCTTAAGTAATTCCTCGTATATAAGTATGACCTTACGTTGAGAACCAACTAGCCCAACATACCCTGCTGAACTTCTCGCAGCCGCCTCCAAGGCTATATCGTCAAAATTGTGCCCTCGAGTTGCAATAACAATAGATGTGTTAGGGTTAATAAGAAACCTGTCAAGCGAATTCCCATAGTCAGTTACGACGATATCTTCAGCCTCGGGAAACCTGTCAAAATTAGCAAATTCTACGCGATCATCGACGATAAAGATCCGAAAACCAAGCATCTTTGCTAAGGGAACAACAGCCTTAGAGATATGTCCTCCTCCAATAAGCACTAAGGAAGCTGGTGTAGTATATGCTTCTATAAATATTTCGGATCCGTCGGCAACCTGAACATTTCTATTTAAATCATAGTCGATTAACGCAAGCCCTGTATCTGAAGCAACTCGATCACGGTCCTTGGTTCCTAACGATCCATTCAAAGAACCATCTTTAAAGATAAAGGCTTTTGACCCTAAGTTTTCTTTCTCTCCGTTTACTTTGATCAAAGTAGCGAGAGCTACGGGTTTCTCTCCATTATAAGCAGCAACAACGTTCTGAAAAACTTTAAGTGTTTCATTCGGTTCCCACTGAGGATCAATGAAAAAATACATAGTCCCACCGCATACCAAGCCATCCCGTGCCGCTATCTCCTCATTTAGATAATAGTCTCTATATTCGGGACCTTGTTGCCTTCGCAATGTTTCCATAGAAGCAAACCAAATGTCTCCTTCAACACATCCACCCCCAAGCGTACCTACAGCAGAACCATCCTTCCTTACCAAAAGTTTAGCCCCTGCCTTTTGAGGAGTAGAGCCCTTGGTCTTAACAACAGTAGCAATCACAAAGGGTTCTTTCTCTTCTGAAAGCTTAATGGCCTCTCTATATACTAATTCCATCTGCCGAATCCTCTAGATATCTGTAAACAACAAATATAAAGCATGTTAATCTTTATCATATCAGATATGGATATACGTCACAGGCATATCACCTATAATCATGTTTTCTAAAATCAACTTAGATGTTAACGAGGTGTTTCCAGCTAATCGGGAAGACTTCTTTTATCAGTTCGTGGATCTGTCTGGCAATATAGCTAGTTTCCTCTTGGGCATCCTCTTTCATTCGAAGATTACATACCCTTGAAAAGGCAAAGAGACTACCTGTCCAGTACCATTCTGTATACATCGACTGAGGAAGGATCATTCTGGCCTGTTCCGGGGCCACACCCTGTTTCAAAAGAGCGGCATAGAAATCTATGATTGTTCCATAGAACTTCTGTACATCCTGCTCTTGGATGTTAATAACTCCTTCCCCAGACCCCTGTTTTTTATTCACAGCTCTTTCCCGCCATTCCTTAGGAGAATAGAAGGATGGAGGAGTATCCACATATCTTCTACTCACTTCATTCCAAACCAAGCCAACTTGATGTTTAACTAGTTGCCTCGCTACGAATACAGGAGCAGATATTCGAAGTTGGAGTTGCGGATGTCCAAAAGGAGTCCAGTGACCATGTTTCGCAAGAAAAGCAATAAGCTTTTCATCTTTCTCGTCAAAATTTTCTTTATGTTTATTAAAGGAGACTCTGGCAGCATTAACTACAGTTAAATCCGTTCCCAGAGTCTCAACCAGTTCAACTTTCATTTATTACTCTTGTCTTTACCTTTTAACGTATGCTTACTGTAGTTCAACGAACTCTCTTGAATCCCACCCCCTAATCAAGCTGGGCACTCCTATGTTCGTTCTTTATACAGAACCGTAGATCAAGTAAAAAAGACCTCTTGTACATAGATACCTTTCAAATATCTATTTAAAACCTACATGACAAGGCTAACGGGATTTTCCAATAAAGCTTTCAGAGCCTGTAGGAAACGAGCACCCTCAGCTCCATCAGAAACACGATGATCAGCAGAAAGATTGGCACTTAGCATTTGTCTTACAACAATCTGTTCGCTGTCATCCACAATTGGTCGTTTTTTAACTGAACCTACGGCAAGTACTGCACTTTGAGGTGGAAGGATGATTGCTAAAAAGCTATCTGCATCCAACATGCCCAGATTGCTAATACTAAAAGTGCCGCCTGTATATTCCGTTTCATTCAAACGACCTTCGGATGCCCGTTTGCTGAGATCAGTAGAAGCACGAGCTATATCAGCCAATGATTTGCTTTCGCAATTGAGAATTGAAGGTACAATCAACCCTTCTTCCAAATCGATAGCTATACCTATATTGATATGAGAATGAATCTCTAAGTGATCTCCGGCAAAAGAAGCGTTAAGAGAAGGGAAGTCCTTAAGGGCAATTGCAACTGCTTTGATTATCAGGTCATTAACGGTAACCCTTGGAGTTCCTCCAAGCTTTTCGTTAACCTGTCTACGCATTTCCATGGCAGCAGTCATATCAATCTCATTACCAACATAGTAATGGGGAATCTGTTGCTTACTGGATGTAGTGATCCGTGCAATCGCCTGACGCATACGAGTCACTTCCACCTGAACTATCTCAGACTGAGGTGCTTTAATCGATGGAGTCTCAACGGAAAGAGAATTCACCGTCTTAATTGCATCCTCAACATCCTGGCGGACAATGCGCCCACTAGGACCGCTTCCTGTCACTTTGGTAAGATCCAGTCCGATTTCCTCTGCCAGTCTTTTGGCTACTGGAGAAATTTTAACATCTGATCTTTCATTTTTTTTATTTGGAATGTCACTCTTGTTACTAGAGGAGGGCTTTTGCAAAACAACCTTTTCATTCGTAACGGGAGAAAGTGTTGGATTAGACTTTGACACCTTGGCCTCAAGATTCGTAATGTCCTCATCGGCATCACCTATTATGGCTATAACTTCACCAACCTTAGTAACCACACCTTCTGGAACAACAATTTTCCTCAGAATGCCTTTAGCAACAGATTCCATCTCTACAACTGCCTTGTCAGTTTCAATTTCAGCAACAGGCTCTCCTCGAGAAACCGAGTCTCCTTCTTTCTTAATCCAACGTACGACAGTCCCCTGTTGCATGTCATATCCCATCTGTGGCATAACTAATTCTTTAGCCATCCTCATCCCTCCTACGAGATTCTCCAATACGTATTTTCACCGATTACCCACTAGCAAAGTCTACCGACCAAGCATATTCTTCACTGCAGCAATAATTGAATCAGCTGTTGGAATAGCCAATTTTTCCAAAGGCTGTGAATAAGGAATGGGTACATCTTCTCCTGCAACTCTGAGCACCGGTCCATCTAAATGATCGAAGGCGAACTCTTGGACTTGACTGGCAACCTCTGCTCCAAATCCACCTGTACGACACGCCTCTTCAACGACTAATGCATGGCCAGTTTTTCTAACAGATTCCAAAACTGTTTCTATATCCAGTGGGGAAAGTGAACGAAGATCAACAACCTCGACACTAATATCCATTTCCGCCAATTCTTGTGCCGCTTCTAGCGCAACAAGTACCATCCGTGAATAGGAAATGATAGTTATCTCATCTCCATTCCGTTTAACTTCTGCCTTACCTATTGGAACGACATAATCATCCTCTGGCACCTCACCTTTGGAACTATATAGCAGTAAATGTTCAACGAAAATCACAGGGTCTTGCTCGCTCATTACTGCACGAAAAAGACCCAGAGCATCTTTTGGATCAGAAGGAACAACAACCTTTAATCCCGGGACCGAGGCAAACCAACCCTCCAAGCTTTGGGAATGGGTAGCGCCCAACTGAGCACCAGCACCAGTGACTGTACGTATGATAATTGGAACAGTGTATTGTCCACCTGACATATATCTTAACTTAGCAGCATGGTTGACAATTTGGTCCATAGCCAACAATGCGAAATTAATGGTCATGATTTCCACCACAGGGCGCAAGCCTGCCATCGCTGCACCTATGCCTACTCCAACCATTGCAGACTCAGATATAGGAGTGTCAATAATTCGTTCCGGCCCAAATTCTTCTAAAAAACCTTTTGTAACAGCATAAGATCCGCCATATCCACCAATGTCTTCACCAAAAAGATAGAGCGAGTGATCCTTAAGAAGGGCTTCGCGAAGTGCTTTCGTCATCGCTTGCCTATATGACATTTCTACCATAATAATTTACTCGCTTGATCCATACAGATCTTCATATAATGCTTCTGGAGATGGAAATGAGCTCTGATCAGCGTATTCGACAGACGCATCAATCGACAGCTCGACTTCAGCTTCAATGTTTTCTATCTCTTCCCTAAGTGTTGAATCAACCTCGAAAATCCATTCTTTAAATTTTGGGATCGGGTCTAGCGTCTTCCAATGGTCTTCTTCTTTCTTATTTCTGTATATTACAGGGTCAGCCATCGAATGACCACGAAACCGATAAGTCACTGCCTCTACAAAATAAGGCCCTTTCCCAGATCTCGTATATTCAACCACATCAGTCATTCCTGTATACATTTCCTTTAGATCCATCCCATCTAAACGAACAGACTTCATCTTATATGCCTCTGCAATCCGGAAAATTTCAGGGTTAGCGACCATGTCCTGAACTGGTGCCCCCATACCATACTGATTATTTTCACACACATAGATAATCGGTAATTTCCATAGAGCAGCTATATTCATAGATTCGTGAAACTCGCCCTCATTCAAAGCACCGTCGCCAAGAAAACACATGGCTATTTCATTTTTCCCATTCTTTAATGCTGCAAAGGCAAGTCCAGTTGCAATAGGGATTTGACCACCAACAATAGCGTATCCCCCTGCAAGTCTCTTGGAAGAATCAAATAAATGCATAGATCCTCCCTTACCCTTACTTGTTCCTGTAACTTTCCCGAAGAGCTCGGCCATTATTGAATTTGGCTCGACACCACGAGCCAAAGCATGACCATGATCCCGGTAATGTGTCACTAGGTAGTCTTGTGGCTGAAGAGCAGATATTGCCCCTACAGCTATCGCCTCTTCGCCAATGTACAGATGTAAAAACCCACGAATTTTGCCAAGCATATACTGTTCGGCAGCTCGCTCCTCAAAAAGACGAATCTGAATCAATTTACGGTATTGTTCCAATAAAACTTTTTTATCAGAAGATTTCACAAATCACCTTACACACTATATATAAATATACCCTTTAATCATATCAGATTGCACTTAAATATGAATTGCCTCATTATCTACAGACAACGCTGCCTCTTTGATTGTTTCGGAAAGTGTTGGATGAGCATGAACCATTCGCCCTACCTCACGACTCGTACCTTCTAGGAGCATGGCTAATGAAAGCTCACCAAGCATTTCGGTTACTTCTGATCCTATCATATGAGCACCCAAAATTTCCTCTGAGTCCTCATTTGTAACGATCTTGGTCAATCCTTCTACTTCTCCAATGGCCATTGCTTTGCCACTAGCAATCAAAGGAAATTTTCCCACCTTGATTCGATAGCCTTCCTGGATCGCTTGCTTCTCTGTCAATCCATAGCTGGCAACTTGAGGATTGCAATAAGTGGCACGAGGCATAGTTGCATAGTTTAAGTCTGGCACATCCATACCAGCCATCCTTTCAACAGCAAGCACCCCTTGTGCTGAAGCCACATGGGCTAGCAACATAATTCCGGTCACATCACCAATGGCATAAACATCAGGAATGTTAGTTGCCATAGAAGTATCCACTTTTACAAAGCCACCAGATAATTCAACCCCCAGACGTTCCAATCCAAGTTCCTCAGTGTTTGGTAATACACCAACAGCCATAAGTACACAGTCAGCTTCCAAAATGGTCTTCTTCCCTTCACTGTCAATCTCAAGTTTGGCTTTATCGCCTATTATCTCAGCACCTTCAACGTAGGATCCAGTAAAAACACTAATACCTTTCTTCGAAAACGATCGTTCCAACAATGCACTTATTTCTTCATCTTCGGTAGGAACCAAGTGCGGTAAAGCTTCAAGTATCGTCACTTCACTTCCGTAAGCGTTAAAAAGATAGGCAAATTCAACTCCTGTTGCACCCCCACCTATGATAACAATTCTTTCTGGTACAGAACGAAGAGCAAGAGCCTCACGACTAGTTATCACACAATTACCATCGATTGCTAATCCAGGGATAGAGGAAGCACGGGCACCTGTGGCAATAACGATTCTATCTGCAGTAATACTATCACCACTTGGTTTCAGATTGATTGTCTTTGAATCAACAATGTCCGCTTCGGCCTTGATATACGTCACTTTGTTCTTGCGAAGTAAAGATGCAATACCACTAGTGAGTTTATCAACTACCTTGCGGCTCCGTTCTTGCGCAACACTATAATCATATTTAAAGTTATCAAAAGACACTCCAAATTCCTCAGCACGCTTATAAAGATCTAATACTTCTGCGTTTCGCAACAACGACTTACTCGGAATGCAACCCCAATTCAGACAAACCCCACCTAGATCGGTACGTTCCACAATCGCAGTCGTTAAACCAAGCTGTCCTGCGCGAATCGCACCGACATAGCCCCCGGGCCCCGAACCAATAATAACTAAATCATAATCTGCCAAACACGTCACCTTTTAACAATGGTTATCTTGAGTAGTATACATTAGATTCAGAAACAACCCGTAACTACAATGAAGTTCTTTAGTTAACCGATTAAGTAAACTATCATACAATATTGAATTTTAAAAGGGTTGTTTCTGAATCTACATCTTCAAATACAATTTTCACTACCATATTGACTCGAACTTCATGGAAATCTGATTGGTTATAGATTAGGTCACTAAGGATACGCGGTCCTTCATCTAACTTTACAACAGCAGTAATAGATTCAGTCTGCTCGGCTAGAGTATAATGACCATTTTTCGAAATAGGGAAGTGGTTAACAACAAAACTGTAAATTCTCCCTCTACCACTGCATCTAATCCATTCCATATCTTCTGAAGAACACTTCGGGCATTTTCGCCTAAGGGGATAACAAAACTCGTCACATAACATGCATTTTTGGAGAGAGAGCTCATGTCGTCTAACTGTTCGCCAAAAGTATTCGCATTGCAAGGTTTTACATTTTGGGAATTTCGTGGGACCTCTCCTAAAAACTCAATTACCAAAGTCTCGACTCATAACGTCCTTGGGTCAATTAGATATACAGTGCTCTCCTCCTATACAAAATCCCATCTTGTCATTCAAGAAGCAGTAAACTATGATATCCGTAGCATAGATGAACTTAACCTAGCGAGGAGTTGCAACATGCCCCGAATAGGTCTGTTTGAACTAATCATTGTCATGTTTATTATTTTGGTAGTATTCGGGGTGGGAAAGCTACCAGAAATAGGTGGCGCTATGGGCAAGGGTATCCGTGCATTCAAAAAAGGGCAGTCTGAGGAATACGAAGACGAGAAAGAAAAAGGAACGTAGGCTCTAAGAAGTCCAACCCCTAACATTCTCCTGCTTTTCCTCGTGTCTAACACAAGTTACCTGTCCAAATATGGTGTTTCCAAAAAAAACCAACCTTCAATTTTTGTCTTTTCGACGTGCAACCCAAGCAAGCCATATCCCGCTTTCATAAAGCAAAAAGATAGGCACAGCGACTAAAGTCTGGTTTATCGGATCAAATGTTGGGGTGATCATTGCGCCAAGAATAAAAGCAAATATGATTGCCAGCTTACGTCCACTGGCGAGTTTTTTATAACTCACTAACCGTAGCTTGGCTAACAAAAAGATTACAATTGGTATCTCGAAAACTATGCCTAGCCAAAATAAAAGCCGGGTAACAACATTGATGTAATTCCCAATTGTAATCATGGGCGTGGCAATATCCGCATCAAATGTGAGCAGGAAACGCAAGGCAGGTGGGAGCAAGACAAAATAACCAAAGAGAACACCTAACGTAAAAGTTATCACTACAGCCGGCATGAACATTAGTAAATATCGTCGCTCTCTGGTTGTGAGTCCAGGAGAAACAAACATCACAATCTGATAGAACACAACCGGTAGGGCTAAAACAAAACCTCCCATAAGTGAAATCTTCATGGAAACCCCAAGAGTCTCGGTCAACTGTGTGTAAATTAAACTAGCATCTCCACCAACCAGAATATCGTGAACCGACTCCGTCAAAATTTCAATGATTTTACGATGGAAAACAAAAGCAACTGCAGTTCCCAAAGCCATTGAAAGTAGCACTATAACAAGACGTTTACGAAATTCGTTCAGGTGTTCTAGTAGTGTCAGTTTTTTACCTTGATCTCCAGGCATTTCAGCACCCTGCATTACAACTAATTCTTGTCTGTCCAGTCCGTCTCTGATTGCTTTTTAGCCATACGCTTAGATTCATTTTCGTCATCGTCCAATGAAATCAAACGTGGTATATCAGAAGTAGCACGACGGATCTCTCCTAAATAATTCCCTAGAGTGCGAATTGTGTCTACCATACGGTTTGGCCCAAGAACTAACAAAGTAAGCATAATTACAAAAAGCAGCTCAAGTGGGCCAATCCCAAAAAGATTCATTGGCTCTCCTTGTATAAGCGACAATATCGGCAATCTTCTGACAAGACTATGCTTTCAATCATTAAACCAAACTTCCTCATAAGTGAAATAGCAGAGCAGAGTGGAAACCCAACGACATTCAGGTAACAACCTTTTATCGAATCTACTGGGTTAAATTCCGCATCTTGTATGCCGTAAGACCCAGCCTTGTCATAGCAAGCTCCTAAAGCTATATACAAATCCATTTCATTTTCGGTGTAAGACCTCATGTTCACAAAAGTCTCTTGAACAATAGTTTCTTCCAATCCAGATCTTCGGTCAAGGATAGCTACCCCCGTAAGAACACGATGTGATCTTCCTTTAAGCATTTTGAGTATACTGATTGCCTCGCTTCGATCACCCGGTTTTCCAATAACTATGTCCCCATCTACAACAAGAGTATCCGCACCGATCACAAAGATAGAGTCTGTAATTTTCGCTACTGATCTGGCCTTAGCCAAGGCTTTTTCTGCTACTTGAATCTCAGGTGGACCTTCTATAACGGGCTCAATATCTGGAGGAGAAATAACTCTTACAGCTATCTGAGCACGATCAAGAATTTCAATTCGTCGAATCGAGCTAGACGCAAGAGTGATTTCCCCTTCTACAAAGTCTGATTGTTTATAGCTTTTGCTTTGCGACTTAAGAGTTAACAAGGCAATACATTCTACATGATAGGTCTGTGGGAACATGTCTACTGGCTGGACAAATTCCACTTTATAAGGGCCTTCACTAAGCTGCTTCAAATCTCGAGCTAAACTTACAGGATCACAAGATATGTATATTAGTTTAGAAGGTGATAAAGCCATCAGGGAATCAAGTGTGCGCGGATGACAACCTACGCGCGGTGGATCAATAATCGCAACGTCAACATCTATTTTCAGACCACCTAAAACATCCTCTGTTTTCCCGGTCCATATCTCGATATTATCAAATAGGGATAAGTTCTGTTTTGCATCCCCTGTAGCTGATGCAGATTCTTCTACAACAATAACTTTACTAACATATGGTGCTAAAACAGCGGCAAATGTACCAACACCTGCATATAGATCAACTAGGACTTCTCTACCAGTAAGAGAAAGATTATCAATTACGAGTCGAATTAATGCCTCCGCTTGTTTAGTATTAGTCTGAAAAAATGAGGATGCCGCTACACGAAAAGAAGTTCCCATAAGATCTTCCCTATAATATTTTTGGCCAGTTTCTATAGGTATATCAGCAGATTTCAAGGTTGGCTGAATAAGCCAATCTTCCGTACCACGACCATAACGCATTGACAACTGAGTAGTTTCACCTACTAAACCTTGAAGAGTATCGAGAGTTCTGTTGATCCAAGGATCCATTAAAAGGCATTGTTGAACATCAACAAATCTTCTCCGTTCACGATGTACGAAGCCCAGTCTGCCCTCCTTCCCGACAGTAAAACGAGCATGGTTACGATAACCAAACTGGTCAGAGGAAGGAATAGTTTGAAAGACATTAATTTTATGAGGAATATTCACAGCGTCTAGGGCGTTTACTACTGCTTCTTTTTTTAAGTAAAGCTGATGTTCATAGCTGATATGTTGCCACTGACACCCCGTACAGTCACCAACATAAGAACAAGGTGTTACAACTCGATATGGTGAAGAAGCAAGCACTTCTACAACTTGTGCAGCTATATATTGACGTCTATGCTTTACGACCTCCACTATTACCTCTTCACCTGGGATACCCCCAAACACGAAGACGGGATTACCTTCATAATGAGCAATTGAGTCACCCAAACGATCCATAGATTCAAGAATCAAATGTAAGCGCTGACCAGACTCCAATTTAACGTTCATACGCCCAAGTCACGGTGTTTAAACATGGCATAAGCGATAACTACCAATACTAATATCACGATAATAAGAACTAGTACATGTGGTAAATATAGGCCATTGGTTAACGGATCCGCCTCGAAGTAATAGTAGAAAGGTGATAGCACCTCAAGCGGTTCTAGTCTATCTACAATAGGGCCCAGAGAATAGAGAATATACGTTAAAACCCCTATAGCGCTGGTTATCCCAACGCTCATGCCCCTTTTCCCAATGACACATCCTACTAGAAAGGCCAAAGAAGCAAACAAAATCCCAAGCAAAGCTACACTGAAGGTTATCTCGCCTATTCTAATAAGACTGATTTCCATGTTTATAGCGATCACGCTGGTTATAGAAATCAACCATACAATACATGCAAAAACTAACATGTTCACGATGATTGCAGAAAACTTTTGAAGTACGACTCGAGAACGGCTAACTGGATTAGAGAGAAGAAGATCCAATGTGCCAGACTCTTCCTCTCCAGCTATAGCTCCACTGCCTTGAGTAATGCCAAATATAAGAAATAACAGTGGGACCATAAGAAAATATAACTGGCTATTGAGATATCCCACAGGGGATGTGATATCCGTTACCCCACCTGAAAAAGCACGTATAAGATCATTATCCATCATTATATTAATTTCAGTCATATCCCTAACGCTAGGATACATGGATATAATAACGGGGATTAGCACTAAGAAGCCTAAGCACCACCAAAGAAATGGCTTCCTCTGATCCCATAACTCTTTTAGCAACATATTGCGCAACATGAATTCAGTTTCCACCATAATAAGATAGAAAAACATCTTCCAGAGATGGCTCATGGCTAATTAACCGCAGAATCTCAAAAGAGGATGCGGTTTTAATAAAAGCATCTGGTTTACCCAATACCGTACAAAGAACGATGTTATCTTCTACGACAATATCCTGAATCCCATCGACAGTACGAAAGGTGTCGGTTGACACAGCGCCACTGAAGTGAATTTCGAATTTATGGATAGATCGTTCTTTAAGATCATGGATTTCATCCACTGCGACGATCTCTCCCAAGCGTATTATTCCAACACGATCGCAAACTCGCTCAACCTCCTGCATATTGTGTGAAGATATAAAAACAGTACGACCATCCGCCTTAACATCATCCAGCATTTTATAAAATTCCTGCTGGATAAGTGGGTCTAATCCACTAGTTGGCTCATCCATTATTATCAGTTCTGGTCTATTCATGAACGCCTGTATTAATCCTATCTTTTGTTTATTCCCTCTAGACAATGAACGGATAGGTTGAGTAAGATTAGTTTCCAACCTTTCCCTTAGCTCCTCTACCAAATCCCAATCTGTACCTTCGCGAAGGTTACTTAAATATTGTAACAGCTGATTTCCTGTCATCTTTCCATAGAGTTTTATGTCTGCTGGTAAGTAACCGACGAGTTTGCGCACCTGAACCCCATCTTGAAAGGTGTCAAAATCAAAGATAGACGCAGATCCCAACGTAGGTTTAATGAAACCCAAAAGGAGACGAATAGTTGTAGTTTTACCTGCACCATTAGGTCCAAGAAATCCAAAGATTTCACCTTCATGAATCTCGAGATCGAGACCATTAATTGCCCTAACATCCCGATAGTACTTAGTAAGGCTTTTTAAGCAAATAACATTCTCTGTACCCATTACAAAAATATCCTACCACCTGAAAACTATTGAAGAAAGTTTTTCAATATAACAGTAGACACTACACCCTAATAATCTGGTATTATCACAGGCAATGGAAGTTAATTTAATAGATGACAAAAAAGCTATCCGTAGACTACCACCATGGTTCAAGGTGTCGGCACCAGGAGGTCCGAACTATATTCAATTGCGCAATATGCTTCGTGAAAGTTCTCTACACACAGTATGTGAAGAAGCGCACTGCCCAAACATAGGAGACTGCTGGGAAAGGCGCAGTGCAACCTTTATGATACTTGGAGATATCTGCACACGAGCATGCCGTTATTGTGCAGTTACTTCAGGGAAACCACTCGGGCTTGATCTTGAAGAACCCAACCGACTAGCAAAAACAGTCACTCAGTTAGGTCTCCGATACGTGGTCATCACATCGGTGAATCGAGACGATTTACCTGATAAAGGAGCTTTCATATTTGCTCAATGTATCCTGAAGATAAGAAAAGCACTTCCCGAATGTAGCATAGAGGTGCTCATTCCAGATTTAGGCCGAACTGGACTTAAAACTGTACTCAAAGCACAGCCAGCGGTACTTAATCACAACATCGAAACAGTAAGAAGGATTTTCCACGATGTACGACCAAAGGGAAATTATGAATACTCTCTCAAATTAATTGAAATGGCTAAGAATCTGAGTCCAAGAACACCGACTAAGTCAGGGATCATGGTGGGCCTGGGAGAGACGAGAAAAGAGATACTCGAAACAATGGCTGAACTTCGAAAAGTGGATTGTAATTTACTAACGATAGGACAATACTTACAGCCATCCGGAAATCATGTGCCAATCGCAAAATTCTACAAGCCAAAAGAGTTCGAGAATCTCCGCGAAGAGGGTATGAATATGGGCTTCAGCCATGTTGCCGCAGGGCCACTGGTGCGAAGCTCGTACCACGCAGACGAACAACATGAAGCTGCTGTAACCGCAGGTTTTGGCGTGAACGACTAGTTAGGGATTGCTTACGATTCGTATTAAAGCGTATAATTAACCAGTGCAAAGAGCACCTATGCCAAAAACACCCAAATTGGATTAACAAAGAATACCATTAGGGGAGGTAGTGCGAACTTGACCTATATAGTTGCAGAGCCTTGTGTAGACATTAAAGATGGTGCCTGTATCGACGTATGTCCAGTAGACTGTATATATGGACTTGATGACGCAGACGAACGAATTGTGTGGATCTCTCCAGACGAGTGTATCGATTGTGCAGCTTGTGAACCGGTATGCCCCGTAACAGCAATATTTGCAGAAGATGATACCCCAGACCAATACAAAGGATACGTAAAAATCCATTACGACTACTTCGAAGACAAGTCTAAGGCGCGCGCAAATCTGGATGAACTAAAACCACATTGAATAAAAGTGATCTTTCAAATAATAGTTTAAGTTCAAGTTTCAGTGACCCGTTAACTATTGCTAAAAACCCTGTTATTCCCTCCAAAAGGAATATGCCTAACAACGTACAACTGGTTAAAGAAATCTTGGAACTGAAGCAAGAAAAGAACGCAGTCATTCTGGCGCATAACTACCAGATACCGGAAGTACAGGATATCGCAGATTTTACCGGAGATTCGCTAGGACTATCTTTAGAGGCTGCAAAAACAACTGCTGACCTGATCGTTTTTTGTGGGGTCTACTTTATGGCTGAAACAGCAGCCATACTCTCACCGGAAAAACGGGTGCTCATTCCGGACAAAAATGCAGGATGCTCACTAGCATCGTCAATCACTGCTCAGCAACTCCGTTCATGGAAATCTGAGCACCCTAACTCAATAGTCGTCTCATATGTAAATACTACCGCAGCAGTAAAAGCTGAAAGTGACTACTGCTGCACGTCAACCAACGCAGTAAAAATCGTTGAGTCTATTCCCGAAAAACACCAAATCCTGTTTCTACCAGACATGTTCCTAGGAACTTATGTGCAGAAAATCACAGGAAGAAAAAATATTTTGGTTTGGTGGGGAGAATGCCACGTTCACGCTGCAATTGGGTCAAAGGAAATCAGCAAAGCGCGACACAACCACCCAAAGGCCAAGTTTCTAATACACCCTGAATGTGGATGCATCAACTCTGCGATGTACCTTACATCTGAAAAAGACCCTTCAACTACCAACGGTAAAATACTCTCTACCGGGAATATGGAAAAATATGTGCGCGAATCTCAATCCACCGAATTTGTAGTAGCAACAGAAAATGGAATGCTCCATCCTTTACGAAAGAAGAACCCGGGGAAAACTTTCTACCCCATATCAGATCAATCTGTTTGCGAGTTTATGAAGATGACTAATTTAGAAAAATTAAGAAACTCTTTACGTGAAAACATCTTTGAAGTTAAAGTCCCTGAGAGAATAGCTAAGCAAGCTCGGATTCCCTTAGAACGCATGCTCGCTATTAAATAAATAACAACAAACTAAATGGTCTTTATCGATAACGGTCTAGTCTCATTTTAGTATAGCCTGTACCCGTTCGATTTCTATATTCAGATTTTATTTCAGCATGGCGAGAAGAATGTTCGTAATTCTTAAAATCTTGCTGAGTTTCCCACTCGCTAACGATTACATAATCGATGGAACTACCCATAGGATGAAGTATCTCTACACTTATAAAACCTTCATGCTCTTTTACAGTTTCTAGAAGTTCATTTAGCTCATCATGAAACTGGTCAGCAAATTCAGGCTTCGGTGTTAAGCGTAGATAACTCACTACAGACATTGTACACTCCTTCTACGTTCCACTATTTTCCCGAAGGATCCGCCGAAGAACAGTCTGGAGAACTCCACCATTACGATAATATTCCACCTCAACAAGTGTGTCTATACGCACCGTCGTGCTAAACACTTTCTCCTGGCCGTTATCTGAGCAAGCATGTACTTTCAAGGTTTGTGCAGGAATTAATCCTCCAGAAATGCCAGTAAAGTTGAAAATTTCGCTACCAATCAAACCAAGAGTCTCGGCATTTTCACCTCTATCGAATTGCAACGGAAGAATCCCCATACCAACGAGATTACTCCTATGTATACGTTCAAAACTTTCTGCTATAACCACCTTGACACCAAGAAGGCTGGGGCCTTTAGCAGCCCAATCTCGCGAACTTCCTGTTCCATACTCTTTTCCAGCTATAACCACAAGAGGTATACCTGCATGGATATACTTTTCAGATGCATCGTATATGCGGGTCTCACTATCACTAGGAAAATGAACTGTCCAGTCTCCTTCCTTTTCAGGTGTCAACCTATTACGAAGACGTATATTCCCAAAAGTACCTCGGGCCATAAGATCATGATTACCACGACGAGCACCATAAGTATTAAATTCAGCTCGCTGAACATTACGGTCTAATAAAAACCCGCCAGCAGGACTAGACATTGGTATAGATCCCGCTGGTGAAATATGGTCAGTAGTGACAGAATCACCAACGTAAACTAGTACACGTGCACCAACGATATCTTCAAGCGGACCAGGTTCAACCGGTAAGTCCTGAAAAAAAGGTGGCTCTTGAACATAGGTAGAAGCTTCATCCCAAGTATACAAATCTCCCTGTGGTATCGGAAGACTCTGCCACTGAGTATCCCCATCAAGTACCTTGCCATAACGAGAGATAAACATCTCTGGGACTAAAGACTGGGTAACAACACTACTAATCTGTTCTTGCGAAGGCCAAATATCCTTAAGGAAAATTGGTTTTCCTGCGCTATCATACCCTAGTTCTTCACGTTCGAGATCAACATCAATCCGTCCTACTAGAGCATAGGCAACCACCAACATTGGGGACGCAAGATAGTTAGCTTTCACTTGAGGATGGACACGTCCTTCAAAATTACGGTTTCCACTCAAAACCGCGGCTGCGACTAAATTATGATCCGTGACTGCCTGCCCAATCGCCTCAGGTAATGGACCGCTGTTCCCAATACAAGTGGTACATCCGTAACCAACAGTATGAAACCCGAGTGCCTCAAAGAAGTATGTAAGTCCAGAACCTTCTATATAATCCGTAACCACTCGGGATCCTGGAGCCATACTAGTCTTAACCCAAGGTTTGCTGGTAAGCCCACGCTCCACAGCATTCTTAGCCAAAAGCCCAGCTCCAATCATAATTGAAGGGTTTGAAGTACTGGTACAACTAGTGATAGCCGCTATTACTACCACTCCATCCTTTAGTTCGATTTCTTCTCTATTTAGTTTCACCATAGCTCGATCTGATAGCCCGTTATTTTCTTTGGCCTCAGAGGAATACGATAAGGTGTTCTGTCCGAAGGCGTCTTGAAAACTTTCTTTAACTTTCCCAAGGGCTACACGATCCTGAGGACGTTTTGGACCAGCAAGCGATGATTCAACCATGCTCATGTTCAAAGTCAAGGTATCACTATACTGAGGATCTGGAGTGTCGTCGGTTCGGAAAAGACCCTGAGATTTGGCATATTGCTCAACTATGTCAATATGAGATTGTTCACGACCAGTGTTCTGAAGATAACGAATAGTCTCTGCATCCGTTGGAAAGAACCCAACCGTAGCACCATATTCTGGAGACATGTTTGCAATAGTTGCGCGATCGGCCAACGATAAGTTCGAAAGACCTTGACCATAAAACTCAACGAATTTCTCTACAACACCTCTATTTCTAAGCATCTCAGTAATTGTGAGAACTAGATCTGTGGCTGTAGTTCCATCAGGAAGAGCTCCCGTTAGTTTCACACCAACGACTTCTGGCATAAGCATATAATATGGTTGCCCCAAAAGAGCCGCCTCTGCCTCAATACCTCCAACGCCCCAACCCAAAACACTGAGACCATTAACCATAGTTGTATGAGAGTCGGTTCCAACCACAGTGTCCGGGAATACTACTTGTTCGCCATTAATTTCACGTTTAGTAACGACACTTGCCAAATACTCGAGATTGACCTGATGCACAATACCCGTACCAGGTGGAACAACTCTAAAATTTTCGAAGGCCGCTTGGGCCCACCGCAAAAGGGTATATCTTTCACGATTACGCTCATACTCTTTATCAACATTAAGTTTATAAGAATCCTTGGTTCCAAAGTAATCCACCTGAACTGAATGGTCGATAACCAAATCTGCTGGAACCAAAGGATTGATCCTTTTTGGATCACCGCCAGCCCTATGGATAGCAGACCGAAGTGCAGCCAAATCAACTACTGCCGGCACACCAGTAAAGTCCTGGAGAAGTACCCGAGCCGGCATGAATGGAATTTCGTTACTTAGTAAATTTTTTGGAGACCAGTGGGCCACAGTACGTACAGCTTCCTCAGTAACTAGTTGACCATCATAATTACGGAGAACATTTTCTAAAAGAATCTTTATAGAAAACGGTAACGTATCGAGCCGAACTATGCCAGCATCCTGAAGACTAGCAAGTCTATAGTATGATAAAGAACCAATGGAGGTTTCAAGAAAACTTTTTGCGTGAAATGGATCATTATTAGTGCTCATAATTTCCTCTCAATCATCATGTTACCAAAAGTACCTCTTCCTTGTCAGGTATAATAAAGCTATACCTGACAGTTTAATTCAATTAATCTAAATTTTTTGCCCTATGAAAGGCCTTAAGATATACTCATAGAACGCTTGCTGGAGGCATATGATCAATAAGCACCCGAACCTTAAAACTTTGACTATTCGACCCGATGGTATCCATATACTGTGGGAAGATGGCCACGAAAGCTACTACAATCACCGGTATCTCCGCTCACAGTGTTGCTGTGCACACTGTGTGAGCGAGATGACCGGAAAACGACTTGTTGTCCTTAACGATATCAGTGTCGATGTCGAGGCAGTCGAATGGGCCCAAATCGGAAGATATGCTATACAATTTCTCTGGAGTGACTTTCACGAGACCGGAATTTATCCTTTCACTATGCTCCAAGATCTCTGCCAGTGCGATATCTGTAAACAAGGAAAAAAATAAGTGGGACAGGATCAGGGCTTCAACGATCTTCTCTCCAAACAAGAGGCCACAAACAAACCAAATGTACCCGCACCGATAGAGTATATCCGAAGTGAAATTGGACCCGGCCTCGGAACAGTCGAAACTGCACTCGTTACCCACACAAAGATCACAATTTTTGATTCTTTCAAGAATCCTCAATTCCGACTATTCTGGTTTGGAAGTATGGGGCAGATGGCTGCAATGAACATGCAGATGATGAGCAGAACCTGGTACGCCTATGAACTTTCAGGATCTGCCACTATGCTTGGATTGATTGCCCTTTCGCTAGCATTACCAATGCTTATTTTCTCTCTTTACGGCGGGATCATCGCAGATAGGGCACAAAAACGATATGTCCTTTTAGCCGGGCAATCCGCATCGGGAATACTGGCATTAGGAATCGCGATTTCAATCACCATCGGGTCGATCACTGTGACTCATTTAATCGTTGCAGGCATAATACAAGGGACAATCATGGGACTTATGATGCCTTCAAGACAAGCAATCATCCCGGAAATAGTTGGAGAAAAGGGATTGATGAATGCAATATCACTTAACGCAGCCGGAATGAATATGAACCGACTCATAGCCCCAGGATTGGCAGGTTTCTTAATAGGCTGGCTGGGAATCCAGGGAGTTTATTACGCAATGGCTGCATTATATTTAATAGCAATATGTTTCATTTTCGCCCTTAAACCAACTTTTAGCACCTTCGCTGAAACTAAAAGTAATTGGGAAGACCTAAAAGAAGGTGTCCACTATATACGAAGCAACAGCACAATTCTTGGTCTACTTTTATTAACTCTCCTTATGGTGTTGCTCTCCGTACCGTTCCAATTCCTACTTCCAATATTCACTGAGGATATCCTACATGTCGGACCTGAAGGACTTGGAATACTGTTCAGTATGTCTGGAGTAGGTGCGCTTGTCGGGTCATTAATAATTGCCTCTCTAGATAATGCAAACCGAGGAAGGCTATTTCTATTGAGCGGACTGATTTTAGCTATATCCCTCATTGCATTCTCCATATCTACATGGTACTTGGTCTCCCTCCTAATAATCCTCCCAATAGGATTGGGGAATGCCGGACGTATGGCCATTAGTAATACACTTGTACAATCCTACACAGATGATATCCATAGAGGGAGAGTAATGAGTATCTATATGATGGAGTTCGGGTTAATGAGTTTATCAACTTTTGCCGTATCCATAATTTCTGAGTTCGTGGGAATCCAATGGTCTATCGGAGGAGCAGCAGCTATACTTTTGATAATATCCGTATACTACCTAAAATTTGTGCCTAGTATTAGAAATCTCCAATAACAGTATCCAATAACCAAATAGTCTCTGGAGGAAAATGTATCGTGAAAGCAGCAGTTCTTTACGAATATGGTAAACCGATGGTGATCGAGGAAGTCGAGTTAGATCCACCGAAATCAGGAGAAATCCATGTGAAAGTAGCCGCAGCAGGTATCTGCCGCAGTGACTTGCACGTAATGAAAGGTGATGCGCTTCAGCCATTACCGGTAGTACTAGGACATGAAGGGGCCGGAATAGTGCTGGGAATAGGTGAGGGAGTCGTCTCTTTCAAACCTGGTGATCGCGTCATAATTCCTTTTGTATCAAGCTGCGGGAAATGCGTCTCATGCTTAACAGGACGAGGAAACCTTTGTGATACCCACGGAGCTACCGCAGGATTTATGTTCGATGGTACTACACGGCTCCACAAAAACGATCACCGTATTCACCATATGAGTAAGCTCGCATGCTTCGCTCAAGAAGCAATTGTTCCAGACATCAGTTGCGTGATAGTTCCTGATGACGTACCAATGGCTCAAGCAGCACTTATAGGTTGCTGCGTAACGACAGGTATAGGAGCAACGACCCATACCACCAAAGTTGCCCCCGGGAATACCGTCGCAGTAATAGGTTGTGGAGGTGTTGGCATTAATGTGATCCAAGGAGCTCATCTACAAAATGCCAGTAAAATTATTGCAATCGATATCAATGAAGGCGCGCTAGAATTCGCCATGGGTTTCGGTGCTACACACGCTATAAACTCCAACCAAGAGGATCCAATACAATGCGCGAAAGATATTACAGGTGGCCTTGGAGTTGATTACGCATTTGAAGTATTCGGTTCGACCAAAACAGTAAAGAATGCCTTCGACATTGTACGGAAAGGCGGAACTGCTGTAATAGTCGGTCTAGCACCCGTAAATGAAGTAGCAGGGATTGATGTGGTTTCGCTAGTACGCCAAGAAAAGACTCTGAAAGGTAGCTATTACGGAAGCACACGACCGTCCATCGACATACCAAACATGATAGATATGTATCGCTCGGGAAAAATCAACATAGATGACCTTATTACACGAGAATACAGCTTAGATGATATCAACGAGGCATACTCAGATTTGGAGCATGGAGAGATCGGCCGTGGAGTCATCACAACATTCTAATCCGTATGGCCCATCATAGATAGCAAGCTACGATTATAAACCCGATACGTTAATAGTAAAAATTCTCGTCAGGCCCAAATATCGTCAACAAAACAAATCCTTAGATATAACTTGACACCAATCTAGGCGCTAAGCTATGATTCTTGATGCACCTTGTAGTATGGGTGATAGATAATTAGTTGATTATTCACGATGGAGGAAAGACTTTGGCTCGAGTGCTCCTATCTGAAGGTGAAAACTTCGAAAGCATGCTTAAGCGATTCAATAAAAAAGTCCAACAGGATGGAATCTTATCCGAGTTCCGTCGCCGTGAACACTTTGAATCCCCTACAGTAAGACGCAAAAGAAAAGCAGCGGCAAAACGCCGGAAGAATGCTCGTTCGAGATAAACTTACCGTCTCGGTGGATACGGTAGGTTTCTCCACCAAGATATTCGCTTCCTCATTCCTCTCGGTAGACCATGATGACTCTAAGAAATCAGCTTCTAGAAGATCTGAAGACCGCAATGCGAGAACGGAACCAGGTTCGTATGGCTACTCTACGCATGGTTCGAGCTGAGGTTCAAAACAGAGAAATAGACGCAGGGAAGCCACTAGAAGACGTCGATATAGTCGGAATTATCTCCAAACAAGTGAGACAGCATCACGAAAGCATTGAGGCTTTCACGACTGGTAATCGTCCAAACCTGGTAAAACAGGAAGAAGCGGAACTGATAGTGTTAATGGGGTATCTCCCTGAACAGTTGTCCGAAACGGAAATTGCTGTGCTAGCAAGCAAAGTCATCCAAGAAATAGAAGCAACTAAACTCACTGACCTAGGTAAGACAATGAGTGCCCTCATGCCTCAAATACGCGGTAAAGCTGATGGAAATAAAGTACGCAACATAGTTTCAAATCTCCTTTCCGGTTAGTTTTGTTTAGCTTCCCTGATCTAATCCATATGATAGGATATGAATACCATACCGCCTACTTGAAGACTGTGTGATTTCTTTTGCAATACCAGGGAGAAAGCATATGCGTTTCGGAATCGTCGTTTTCCCAGGAACATGGAGTGACCAAGATTGCCACTATGCTATTACCGAGACAATGTGCCAAGAAGCTGACTATGTATGGCATAAGGATACTGACCTCTCACAATATGATTGTATAGTGCTTCCCGGAGGTTTCTCTTATGGAGACTACCTAAGATCGGGAGCTATTGCACGTTTCTCTCCAGTGATGAAAAGTGTAGAAAAATTCGCACATGATGGAGGATTAGTCATAGGGATTTGCAATGGATTCCAAATCCTCTGCGAATCTGGCCTGCTTCCAGGAGCCTTGATAAGAAACAACCATCTCCAATTCCGCTGTGAGTGGACCAACTTAGTAGTTGAGAACAAATCTAGTCCTTTTTCAAAAGCATGCGAACCGGGACAAATCCTTCGTGTTCCGATATCACATGGAGAAGGAAGCTACTATACTGATGAGGCTACTCTAGAAAAATTAAACTCCGAAGGGAGAATCCTATTCCGCTACTGCGACCCATTAGGAACACCAGATCCAACTTCTAACCCCAACGGGTCTGTAGAAAATATTGCAGGTATAGTTAGTAAAGGTGGAAACATCCTTGGAATGATGCCACATCCCGAACGTTGTTGCGAGAAAGAACTAGGAGGTACAGACGGTCGTCTGATCTTCCAATCATTAATTGAGTCTTTCAAGTCGAGGTAATTCAATCTTATTCATATTAGGATAGATTTACTCAATTAGAATGTCAGTAGAGGGAGGTATAGCAACATAAAAGTCACAGCCTAGAGGTCGCCTAACAATCACTATGTATGGATTCCGGCCTACCTTAGGAATGATTTCAGGTAATCACCTGATGCTTAAACAACAGATTATGAAACCTCTAATCAACCTGCTAGACCTAGTGGCTCTGACGAAGACTGAGTACGTAGAGATAGTTAATCGTCTAGGGCGAGAACCTAACGACGTAGAGCTTGGAATGTTTGGTTCGATGTGGAGTGAACACTGCGGGTATAAACATTCGAAACAATTACTACAGCTTCTACCATCAGAAAGCCCTCGACTACTTGCCAAACCAGGTGCTGAAAACGCAGGCGCAATTGATATTGGAGATGGCTTGGCAGTGGTCTTTAAAATTGAATCACACAACCACCCATCTGCGGTAGAACCAAATGAGGGAGCGGCTACCGGGGTAGGTGGCATCGTGCGAGATATACTTGCCATGGGTGCCAGACCTATAGCTCTCCTAAACTCACTTCGTTTCGGACCATTAACGAAAAATCGAAACCGTTACCTAATGAACGGGGTGGTTTCAGGTATATCCTCTTACGGAAACTGTATTGGGGTTCCAAATGTTGGCGGAGAAATCATTTTTGGAGAAACTTATGGGGAAAACCCCCTCGTCAATGCTCTTTGTGTGGGAATTGTCAAAACCGATTGTATAGTTAAGTCAGCTGCTCGTACACCAGGTAATTTCCTAGTTTTAGTCGGAGCAGAAACTGGACGCGATGGTATACATGGAGCATCTGGACTCGCATCCCGAGGGTTTCAAGAAAATCAGAAACAAAGACCAGCAGTACAAGTTGGTAACCCTTTTCTAGAAAAAATACTGATAGAAGCATGTCTTGAAACAGCACACTCAGGTCTTATAGAAGGTATGCAAGACCTTGGTGCAGCAGGATTAACCAGCTCAGTTGTCGAGTCGGCTTTTGGAGGCGGATCGGGATTCCGTTTAGACATTTCAAAAATACCCCTTAGAGAAGAGGGTATGACTCCATACGAAGTCATGCTTTCTGAGTCTCAAGAACGAATGTTACTTATAGTTTCTCCAGACAAACTAAAGTCAATTCAAGAAATTATGCAGCGATGGGATACCCCTTGCACTGTGATAGGCGAAGTCACAAATGACCAAACGGGACACGTTATCTATCAAGACAAAGAAGTGGCTACGATACCACTTAAGGCATTGGCGAATCCACCCCTGTACGAACTAGAAGGAACTATTCCACCTGAACTAACCAAGCTCCAATCCTATGATTTGACTAATAGCCCACCATACAAAGCTACACCAAATGAGCTATTATTAAACCTACTAGGATCTCCAAATATAACAAGCAAGAAATCCGTGTACCGTCAATATGATCATCAAGTACAAATCAATACTCTCGTAGGGCCAGGCGAAGGAGATGCTGCTGTACTTCGTGTTAAAGGAACCAATAAAGCGCTCGCTATAAGTACGGATGGTAACGGACGGGTATCATACCTTGATCCGTTCATTGGAGGAGCTTTTGCGGTAGCTGAAGCCTGCCGCAACTTGGTTTGTACAGGTGCAGAGCCTTTAGCAATCACTAATTGCCTAAACTTTGGTAACCCCGAGAAAAATGATGTCGCATACCAACTTAAGGAAAGTGTGAGAGGAATCGTTGCGGCATGCACGGCTTTAGCGCTCCCTGTAGTAAGTGGAAATGTAAGCCTCTACAACGAATCGAACGGCCAACCAATCTACCCTACCCCAGTAATTGGTGCGTTAGGTCTACTAGAAGACGCCTCTCACTCTTTAACATCTGCCTTTAAAAAGATCGGGGACGTAGTCGTGTTATTAGGAAAGGCATCAATCGATGCTGAGGAAGCCGGTTTAGCAGGAAGCGAGATCCTAGACCTAGCGCATAAATTAGTAGCGGGAAGCCCAACTATTGATTTGGATTTAGAAGCACGAGTCCAAAAATGCTGTCTGAAGATAATTCATGCTCAACTCATTCACTCTGCACATGATTGTTCAGAAGGTGGTCTTGCAATAACTCTAGCGGAATCGGCAATCCAAGGTGATTTTGGATTCAAAGGTACTATTCAACCACAAGGACGTTGGGATGCTGCACTCTATGGTGAAAGCCCTTCTCGAATAATTATCTCATTACCAAAAACTAACATCCACGAACTCGATAGTATCTGCAAAGAAACACAAGTACCTTATACTGTTATCGGAACAGTCCAAAAAGACCAGTTCATAATTCCAGGTCTAATTGACCTCGAAATGAGCACTTTAAGGGATGCGTGGGATAATGGATTTGAAGACATATCACGTGAACAAAATAGTTTCCACAATAAATTTTAATTTCCACCTTGAAAGGTTTGCTTCTTATATTTATAATAGATCAAGTGTTCTTTTTGAAATTTTCATAAAATCGAAGACTTTTGCTTAGCATACTCTTTGATTCTTGGGTTATTTTTAGAAAAATTATAAGGAGGGGGAGTGCTCAATGCGTGTTATTTTTTTAGAGGACGTTGCAGGTAGTGGCCGTGCTGGAGACATAAAGGAGGTAAAGAACGGCTACGCCCGTAACTTTCTTATACCTACAAAGCTTGCTGCACTGGCTACACATGACCATATCCAGCGAGTAGACATACTGCGTAAGTCAGCAGATAAACGAAGAATTAAAGAAGAAAAGGAACTTACCAACCTCGCAAACTTGCTGTCTGAAACGCCTCTTAGTATGTCAGCAAAGGTATCCCCAACTGGAAAATTCTACGGAGCAATAAGCACAACTATGATAGCTCAGGAATTAGCCCAGGTCACAGGCCAACAAATTGATAAGCAAATAATACACCTCGCAGAACCAATCCGGAAGCCAGGTCAATATGAAATTGTCATTCGTGTGTCCTATGAAATATCAGCAATAATCAAACTCAATGCTCTCGCTGAAGAAGTCGCAAACTACAATCCTGACTCAACTCTAGAAGATTCTGAAAAGACAGAACTGGAAGATTCTGAAAAGACAGAACTGGAAGATTCTGAAAAGGAAAGCTAACCACATGTATGTCGGTGAAAGGCTTCCACCTCACGATGAAATGGCTGAGGAATCAGTCCTTGGGTCACTTTTAATTGATGGAGATGCAATCCTACAGGTTACGTTCCTGAAACAAGCAGACTTTTATCGGGAACGAAATCGCTGGACCTTTGAAGCTTGTATGGCCTTGTTCGAACGAAATGAGGCTATTAACCAAGTAACTGTTGCCCATGAATTGGCCTCCAAAGGACGCCTCGAAGAAATGGGCGGCCCCGCTACGTTAAGCAACTTTGTAGCTGGGGTACCTACATCCGTGCATATTGAACACTACGCACGTATCGTAAACCGTACAGCTACAATGCGGAATTTGATCGAGGCAGCTACGGATATTGCCGCTTTAGGATATCAAGGAGATGCGGATACCGACAATACACTTAGCAAAGCAGAAGACCTGCTTTTTAGTGTCCGTGATGGGAGAGAAACCCGAGGGTTCGTTTCTATTCGACAAGTATTAGATAGCTATATGGAAGATATGGCGTCGGTTGCTGGTCCTTTAGAACGATCAAGTGCCCCTATACAAACGGGTTATCCAGACTTAGATGACCTCTTAGGTGGATTGCAAAGATCCGACCTCATCATTCTGGCAGCCCGTCCAAGCTTTGGGAAAAGTACGCTTGCCTTAAACATGGCCAGAAACGCAGCTGGCAATGATTTAGGAGTAGGTATATTTAGCTTGGAAATGAGTCGCGAGCAACTTGTTTTACGCATGTTGGCAAGCGAGGCATCTGTTGATAGCCATAATCTCCGACTTGGGGTCCACAGACGAGACGAGGAAGAAAGGCTTACAAACTCAATCGGTGCACTTTCAGACCTAAAAATGTATATAGATGATTCTCCTTTACAAACTGTCGCGGAAATCCGAAGCAAGGCTAGAAGACTTCATATGGAACGAGGGGTTGACCTACTTATAATAGATTATCTACAGCTAATGCAGGGCGTAGGACGGCAAAACAACCGAGTACAAGAGCTAAGTGACATAACCCGATCACTAAAAGGTTTAGCTAGAGACTTAAACGTTCCACTTATTGCTATCTCTCAGCTCAGTAGAGCAACGGAACATCGAGCAACCCATCGCCCGCAACTTTCAGACCTGAGAGATAGTGGTAGTATAGAACAGGATGCAGACGTGGTAGCATTCATATACAGAGATGATATGGTATACACTGAAGAAGAATGGGAACGAACCTACACAGATGGACGAAAGTACCCACGTAACATAGCAGAAATTATAATTGCGAAACATCGAAACGGACCCCTGAGCACTCTAAATTTATTTTTCCGAGGCAATGTTGCTAGATTCGAAAACTTAGCTTCCAAAGGAATCACCTAAGGTGGGGGTCTTCGCAGGTTTTGTAAGGGGTACACGGTATACTTCAATACCAAATGCAGTTTTGGGACCACTGCTAACCCAAATAGACACTATTTCAGAATTAAAATGTGCGCTTCGTGTTTTGGGTATGATATACCAACGGAGAGGAAACCGTCCGTGGATAACATTAGACGAAATGCTATCCGATACGGTACTACTAGATGGGTTAGTCAACCAAGAGGGAGGACCAGTCGAAGCTATAAAGCAAGGGATGCAAAAAGCAGTTGCACGAGGGATCTTATTGGAAATTAGAGACAAGGAAGGAAGAAATCGGTTCCTTGTAAACGATGAGTATGGACGAAACCTAGCGGAAACCCTCAAAACCGACTATGTAATCACGCCACCAATTGAGATTACAGATGTTGAAGCCACTACGGAAACCAGGCTGAATATTTTCACCTTATATGAAGAAAATATTGGCCTAATAACTCCATTGTTGGCAGACGAACTCCGCGAAGCAGAAACGACCTACCCGCAGGTATGGGTAAAGGATGCCTTCAAAGAGGCGGTGTCCCTAGGCCACCGGAACTGGCGATACATATCCAGAATTCTAGAACGATGGGCAAAAGAAGGCAGGGGGAATGGAAAGTCTGGCAGATATTCTAAAACGGCTAACTCTCAAGAGCACCTCCGTCGATACGGACCTCTCAGCCGACCTTAAGTACGTTGAGCATTCACCAAATGAGTGCTCAACCTGCGAGGGGAAAGGATGGGTTCGAACCAAAGTCCACGTTGGACATCCAGACTTTGGAAAAGCGGTTCCGTGTTCTTGCCAAGCACAGTTGAGCAACGATGACCGACTCGCTAGACTACAGAAATATAGCAACCTCGGCCCTCTTACTCGACTTACTTTCGACTCATTAAACTTGGCAAACCACTCATCGGATCCAGACTTCCAAAGAAGATACAGGGAAGCTACACAAGCAGCCACAGAATATGCACAAGACCCACTTGGCTGGTTGGTGCTTTCAGGCCCGGTAGGTTCAGGCAAAACGCATCTAGCTGCAGCTATCGCGAATGAGTCTCTCTTACACGGACATCCCACTATATATGTATCTGTACCCGACCTACTGGATCATCTTCGTTCAGCTTTTGCCCCAACTAGTGAAATTCCCTATGATCAGCTCTTTACCCAAGTTCGAAACGTTCCCGTGCTCATCCTCGATGATCTAGGAGCTCAAGCTTCTACGACATGGGCTCAAGAAAAACTCTACCAGATTATCAACCATAGATTTAACCTAGGACTTCCAACTGTGATAGCCCTCAACGGACCAATTACACACTTAGACGAACAACTTCAAGCTCGTTTGAAAGATCCAAAATTAGTACTTAGTATAAATTTAGTCACCACCAATTCGATATCCTCAATCCGTGTAGACCCCGTTATCACGGAAATGATGAAGAGAATGTCTTTTGAGAGCATCGATCTCAGAGGACATCGCGCTGACACTGAAGGTCGAAGGAGCTTAGAGGAGGCAGTTCATGCCTCGGAATCATTCGCAGAATCACCAAGCGGATGGCTGGTTTTCACTGGAGTTCCAGGATGCGGGAAAACTCACTTAGCAGTGGCTATAGCAAAAATTCGACTAAGTAGAGGTTCCCCTCCTCTCTTCAAACATGTGCCAGACCTTTTGGATAAATTACGTTCAACCTACAGCCCTCAACACTCTGTCTCTTACGACCAGCTATTTGAAGAAGTACGCTCAGCACCGTTACTTATCTTAGATGACCTAGGCTCCCATAGTAGTACACCATGGGCAGAGGAAAAACTTTACCAGATTATGGTCTACCGTCATGAAATGAGACTTCCCACAGTAATCACGGTAAAGGGAATATTCCATGACCTCCCCGACGCCGTATCCTCCCGACTACAAGACAGGAGCGTAGTCAATTTGGCTCACATCAGTGCTCCAGACTTTCGTGGTCGCGAACCCAGAGAAGAAAGACAGAACAGAAGAGCGCGAACGCCCCAAAAATAGACATATGGAAAAACCCCTACCTAATAATTATTGCGTATTCTGTGAGATCATTGCCCATCGAGAGCCAGCAGAAATTCTCTATGAAGATGAGGATGTACTGATAATACGTAACGTCCTTAGATGGGTTCCTGTAATGCTTCTGTCAATCCCGAAAACCCATATGACTCAAAAAGAATTGTGGACAAACGGAATCGCCGGAAAAATAGCGTCCATCGGTGCTGAAATCGGATCGAGGTATTGCCCGGAAGGCTTTCGGTTCGTAGCAAACTTTGGTCATCATGCGATGCAAAGCCAACATCACGGGCACCTCCATATATTGGGAGGCACCTTCTTAGGCACCTATGCCTAGATCTACGCAAAGAATAAACATCCTCATAAACCCACCCTTACCGGCTATTAGTCTGTTCCCTAAAAACGATGCGCATAAGTGATACAAATCAAAAACAATTGGCTTTCTTAAAAACCTACCGCACAAAACCCTATTCCATCCAATATCCTGTTATTATTAGAGAATGGAGGATGATTATGGCTGGAAACATGATAACTCTTGTACAGTTATGCGAAACATGTAGGACAGAAGTAGGCACACTGGAATTCAAGAAGGAAAACATGATGATCTTCTCGAATGAGACTGTCTGGTGTCCTACGTGTAAGGCTAAAAGACCGCAAATCAGGGAAGCCAAAGGACGAACAGAAGGGATTGAAATTGAACAAAATAGTTATCCAATAGCTAAAACTGAGTAATTTTAATGTCTTCTTGACTACAAGCTTCCAGTAAAGGGAGATTACTCCAATAATTAGGTTGAGTAACTTTGGCGCGTTCGTCTAGTGGCCGAGGACACCGCCCTCTCAAGGCGGAGATCACGGGTTCGAATCCCGTACGCGCTACCAAAATCAAGGCTTTTAAAAACTCCTGGGCTTAATTACCCAGCTGGGTAACACCCTTCTCAACTAGCTCGGCTACTTCCGCCTCACCATAGCCCAATTCGCCAAGTATTTCTCTAGTATGTCCTCCCTCTAGAGTAGGACCCCATCGAAGAGTTGCCGGAGTATCCGAAAATTTGAGCGCAAAACCCACCTCAGAACGTTTCTTGCCCGTTCCAAACTCTTCCACTTCCAGAATTATTCCTCTAGCTCGATTATGAGGGTCATTAACTACCGCCTCTGCAGTGCGATGAATGGGAGACACTTCAATATCTACTTCACTCAGCAACTTGAACCATTCGGCCTGAGTCTTAGTCTTGAAAGTTTTCCGAAAGAAAGTCATTACCTTCTCCCCTAAAGCACCCTCAGGTTTTTGACAAGGTATAAAGTCTTCTCTTCCCACGAAACGGCATAACCGATCCCAGAACCAAGGCTCGATTGACCCTAAAGAAATATATTCACCATCCTTGCATTCGTAAACATTGTATGCCGGATAATCTCCTCTCATTTCTCCACCCGGAGGAAGTCGAATGACACTATCACTAAAAGCAATATCAATAAACTGACCCTGTCCCGTTTTAGCATGATGGAGAAGACCCATAAGAAGCGCAATGGCACCATTCCAGGCTACATTGTTATCGGAATCGTTGTAGTGAGGAATCATAGGCCTACCTTCCCTATCCTGAGGGACCATACCTCCAATCGCCTGGTAATTGATATCATGTCCAGCTAGCAATCGATAGGGCCCTTCCTGACCATACCCGGCTAAGGCACAATAGACGATATCCGGCTTAACGATCCGTATCGATTCGTAGTCGATCCCCAAACGTTTGGCTACCCCTGGACGATTGCTCTCCAAAACGGCATGAGACATTTTTACCAATCTATAGAAGACATCTAAGCTCCCTTCAGAGCGAAGGTTGAGAAAGAGGCTACGTCTGTTCCGTGGAGTAGATGGAACCTTTCCTACTTGGCCAGAAGAACGATCGCTAAACCCAGGTTCAATGATAGAGATAACGTCAGCACCATAGTCCGCAAGGAGACCAGAAGCCCACCTTCCTGGACCATAACGGCAAACATCAATCATCTTAAATCCCACAAGTGGTCCGCTCATAAACCCCTCCTTCTAATCAAGAGTTACTAGCATGTAGATAAACTAGTCAGACACTTCAATCGGCTCGACTGTCCTTGGCCTATATGCAACACTATTCCCTTTCAACGCAACTTATCAAGGAAGTCGCTCATTGTCTATAATCACTATATCTATGCTAAAATCACCCGACAAACGCCACTTTTAAAAATGATTTGTCAATAACCGGAGTTTATTATGGCTAACCGTACATGGTTATTTAAATCGGAGCCTAGTGCCTATTCATACGATGATCTCGTGAATGATAGCGTAGCAGAATGGGACGGGGTTCGTAATTTCCAAGCCCGCAATTTTCTCCGAGATGATGTTGAACCGGATGACCGTATCCTTTTCTATCATTCGAATGTAAAACCGCCAGCAATCATGGGAACTGCTACTGTTGTGCGATCAGGATACCCAGACAATACGGCTTGGAACCCTAAATCAGACCATCCAGATCCAAAAAGCACTTCCGCTAATCCGATTTGGTACATGGTAGACATCAAAGCAGACGAGTGCTTTGCAGAACCCGTCACACTGGACACAATCAGAAATACTCCTGAGCTCTCGAATATGTTGTTAATTCGAAAAGGAATGAGACTTTCCATACAACCTGTTACTAAAAAAGAATTCGATCTGATATGTCAGATGGGAAAGAAAACATAAGATAGGTTACCTGTGACATTGAAAACATCCCCATTTAAATCCTCCTCAGTTCCTCCACCCACAGCTATGTCCATCGCAGGCTCTGATTCTAGCGGTGGTGCTGGAATCCAGGCAGACCTGAAAACTTTCGCTGCATTTGGAGTTTACGGAACTTCAGTCATTACTGCTATAACCGCGCAGAATACCCAAGGGGTAACTGGGATGCTCGAAATTCCAAAAGACCTAGTGCGAGCTCAAATAGACGCAGTCATTTCCGATATTGGTGCAAACGCGGTGAAAACAGGGATGCTTCCATCTGTTGAATTAATCACTCTTGTGGCAGATACAATCAAATCCTTAGATCTACAAAACATTGTGGTTGACCCCGTAATGGTCGCAAAGGGTGGAGATCGTCTATTAAAAGAAGATGCGATAGAAACACTCCGCACAAAACTACTTCCTCTGGCAACTATTATCACCCCTAACATACCCGAAGCGGAAACACTCACCGGAATAGAAATTTCGAATTTAGAAGACTCTTCAAATGCCGCTAAAATGATTGTGAACATGGGTGCTGCTAGCGTAATAGTGAAAGGTGGGCATCTAGTCGACAACGAAGCAATAGATCTATTTTATGATGGGAAGAATTTTCGAAAATTCAGATCACCACGCATAGAAACGAAAAATACACATGGTACTGGTTGTACATTTTCCTCAGCGATTGCCGCGGGATTAGCTGGTGGACTCAAACTTACTGATGCTATAGGTGGAGCAAAAGAGTACGTGACAGAAGCAATACGAACGAACCTTAATATCGGTCACGGACATGGACCATTAAACCACTTCTACCGACTGCAGGATACTTAGCCTTTTTGTTCCACCACCTGCGGGTTCAGGCAAGATGGCATTACTTTCCCTTCCGCAAAAGCCAAAATATTCCGCGCTGCCAAAACAGCCATTTCGCGGCGTGTCCGAGTGCTGGCACTTCCAATATGAGGGGTGATGATTACATTGGAAAGATCCAAAAGAGGATGCTCGGGAGGAATCGGTTCTGGTTCAGTAACGTCAAGCCCCGCACCAGCAATCACACCATTGCATAACGCATCATAAAGAGCTTCGAGGTCGACAACGGATCCCCGAGCAGTATTAACCAAAATAGCGGTTGGCTTCATCAATTCTAGAGAGATTCGGCCTATCATATGGTAAGTTTCCTTTTCGAGGGGTATATGAAGAGATACAAAATCAGATTGTTTGAACAAATCAGAGATATCTTCACAGAATTGCAGGTCATATATTTTCTCTGTATCGTGGCGTCTCCTCCGATTATGATATAAAACAGTCATTTCAAACCCCAAGGCTCGCTTCGCAACCTCAAGACCAATCTGTCCCAAACCAATGATCCCTATTGTTGCCCCGTGAACATCAGGGCCCGAATACGCTAAAGGATGCCAGCTTCTCCATTTTCCTTCTCGTACATCCCGGTCACCTTGAACGACCATACGAGCGGTAGCTAAGATTAGCGCAAAGGCTAGATCCGCTGTTGTCTTCGTGAGAATCCCTGGAGTATTGCACATTGCTATTCCTAATTTTGTGCCTATTTCTAAGTCGAAATTATCAAACCCAACTGCACAGTTAGCAATGACACGAAGATGGTGATATCCCGCCATTAAAATTATCTCGTCTATCTTATCCTCAACGGTAGTTAGAAATGCAAAGCAGTCTCTAGCTCTCTCAATTAGGATTTCTTTCGGAGGAGGATCATCATTAGACCAGACAAGGACATCGAACTTAGTATCAAGTAAATCCATGGCCTCTTGGGCCATGGGCAGAGTCACAAAAACACGAGGTCGAGTCATGCAAGGTTCCTTGCTAATAATGGCATTGTACGCTTATGATGTAAGCCATCAATTCTAACGGAATTTATTAGACGGAGAAAAAGAGGTTTCCACCGGATCACGTGGCTCACTCACCCACAATTCCCTATTAGGATGCATACCAGCACCGAATTTTGCTGAAACAGATGAATGTCTCATTCTATTAAGTAGTCTGGTATCTGCCACCCCAAGAGAAGGGTGGGTGCCACCGTTTGATTCCACTATTTTTTGCCATGCCGACTTTCTTTTATTCAAAATTACAGCATCAGAGATCTCGACACAGTTAATTTCATTAATATTAAGATCTACTATGATATTATCTCCATCTTCTATTAACCCAATTTCCCCACCTATTGCTGCCTCTGGACCTACATGACCAATAACAAGCCCAACCGAACCACCAGAAAATCTAGCATCTGTCATAAGTCCTACAACTATTTCCTGTTGTCTGCACAAAGTTGTGATTCGGGAAGTAGAATCCAGCATTTCAGGCATACCAGGTGCCCCACTAGGCCCTTCATAACGAACGATGACCATATCATGATCTTTAAATATCTGAGGCTCACTCTCAAGTGCATTCAACAAGGCAAGCTCACCATCAAACACTCTTGCTTTTCCAGTAAAGACATTGTTTTCTAATCCACCTTCCAAACCCGCAAGCTTCAACACTGCCGTATATTCGGATGAAAGATTCCCGCCAAGTATCCTCAACCCACCTGTATCCTTATAAGGGTTTTTCACAGAATAAATCACTGTACCATCAGGTGAAGGGGGGTTCAAACGGTCAACTTGCTGAGCAAGAGTTTCTCCAGTACACGTAAGAGTTTCTCCGTTAAGAAGACCCGCGTTTAACAATTCCTTTACTACAACCTGAACGCCACCTTTCTCGTCAATATCAACCATGGAATAGTTTCCAAAGGGTCTAACATTGACCAAAACAGGAACGATGTCTTCAGACAGGTAATTAAATTCTCTTGGTGACATAATATCTTTAAAAAAGTTAGAGTACCCAGCAGCTCTTGCTATCTCTGGAGCATGCAGTAAAACATTCGTGGAACCACCAACTGCCATAGAAACAATCATTGCATTTCTTATAGAATCTCTATCAACAATATCTCGTGGAGTAATATTTGATTCTATTAACCCCTTCAAATGTTCGATCAGCTCTCCGGGAAACTGTTGAGTCCTACGAATGTCGTCTGAGGCAGGAGAGACCATATGCAAGGGTTCCATTCCCAGTACACCAAGAAAAGTCTGCATTGTGTTATAAGTAAACATACCACCACAACTACCGAAGCCAGGGCATGCCTCGCAAGCTATTCTTTTTTTCATATCTTCATCGTCATTACCAGCGACCTGGAAACCAGAAACTATGTCGATCCTCTCACTAGTCACAGAATCTATCCCAGGGCGAATTGTTCCATCTGACATCATAATTGCTGGCCTGTTATGCTCAAGTATTGCGGCTAAGGTACCGACTGGAGGTTTGTCACAAGCAACAACAGCAATAGTCCCTTCCAAACCGCTACCACTCAAATGTTCACAAACTGAATCATGTGTAACTTCACGTCCAATCAATGAATAACGCATTTCCCTAGTACCATTGCGCATACCATCTGATATCGCAACAGTGTACTCTGGCTGAACTAATCTCATCCTTATCTGATCAGTGCCAGAACCTATTCTCTGACGTAAGGTTTCATGTATGATTTCAACCTTCTTCTGTACTCCCAAATAACATTGAGAATCACCCTTGTTCCCTATAATACCGATAGACGGTTCGTGAATAAGATCGGTATCTGTACCAAGTTCTCTAGCAATGCCAAATGTCTGAGCATTTCTTCCTGGATTATTGTCTATGAGTACTGTCTTGGAATTTCGCACGACATGATCTCCACTAACTATGATTTCTCATAATAGCATACAAAGCACCTATAGCCAGATTTAGTATCTCCCTCTGAAAATGCGGCAACTACCAGATAATCAGAGGGTTTTCAGAGAAATCTTGCAATCATTCTTGCTCTATTCTCAGGATCAGTCTTAGCATATTTGACTGCATCTAGAAAGATTGACTCACGCCATGTAACAGACGTGCCATGGGGTTTCCTCCAGAAACATCGTCGATTTCATAAATACCTGCTAGCCGACGTCAAAAGCTTTCATCTCCTTCCCCAAAACATCGGATATATAGCATGAATTTGACCAAGAATGCGTGTTCATCGCTCACACCATTGCCTTCACAAATTACACTGAAGACCTCTTGTGAACCAGATGCGTGAAGTACAGCAGCAAGCGAGTAGCCTGCTATCAGTGTATCGAAGACTTTGCGTACAGGAGGACCCCAAATATATGTTTTAACGGGAGCCTGCTAAACTCACCAACAACAAAATATCCACCTTTTGCATCACGTTTTAATTGTTCCATCTCCAGTTCTTTACCACTCAAACAATGGATCAGGCAATTTGGTTTAGTAAGCCCCAGTACCGCATCCATAACAGTACTTTTCCCTACAAAACAAGTTGCTACAACAATAAATGAATGACCTCCGTCAACTATGCCCCAAAGAGTTGCACCCTGTTGGGGACTGATCGTGCCGTTCGATATGAGGTCAACTATTGACATCCAAGTGGTCCGCTCATACATTTCTCGAATAACAAATGGCTATTGAAAAATAATGACTATTATAACAAACTGTTGACAATCAAATGAGCATCCCATAATTTCGCACAGCATTCATCATTGCTTTTAATCCAACAAGGAAAATCACCTAAGAGGTAAGAGATGCGCTTCGAGGAGCAAATACAAATACAAGCAACCAAGACCAAGGTCTGGGAATTCCTGCAAGACGTTGGGCAACTCGCTGAGTGCATACCAGGCTGCCAGGAAATGAAGGAGTTATCTCCAGAAAAGCAGTACGCCTTCGTGATTGAAGAACGAATAGGCCCATTGAGAATCCATTTCGAATTGGACATCGAGGTTATCGAACGCAGGGAAACTGAGTTCATGTGGCTTCAAGTGCAAGGAAACGACAGGAAATTAGCAACAAAAAGCAAAGGGAATTTAAAGTTGGAACTGCTCGAAGCAAAGAGCTCCAATGAGACCACTCTCGCTTTGATCGCAGAATTGCAACTCACAGGTAAAATTGCTAGTTTAGGTCAAGCAATAATCAAGCGTAAAGTCCACGAGGTAACCCAAGTTTTTGCTCAGGAAATTAAGGCTAGACTCGAAGCCACTTAACCGATTAGAAGGAACCTTAGAATGAAAGCAATACAACACTCTGAATTCGGCGGAATCGAAGTCCTTAAATATCTGGACGTTCAAGAAGCAAAACCCGGCCCACATGAAGCCCTGGTTGAATTGGCAGCAATTGGAGTAAATTTTGCTGACACTTACACTCGAACAGGCGTGAGACCAGTTCCCCTACCAGCAATACCTGGTGTAGAGGGAGCGGGGGTTGTATTGGAAGTTGGGGAAGGTGTTACTGAGGTAGTCGTGGGAGACCTAGTAGCCTATTCAAACGTGATGAACTCGTATGCAGAAAGGATTATAGCCCCTTCTTGGCGTTTAATAAAACTCCCGAAAGGTATGGACGCAGTCACAGGTGCAACAGCAATTCTACAAGGTATGACTGCACATTACCTATGTAATTCTACCTATCCGTTAAAGAAAGGGGATACGGCTTTAATACATGCGGGTGCAGGAGGTATGGGATTGCTGTTAATTCAAACTGCTAAGTCTCTTGGGGCAACAGTCATCACAACCGTTTCAAATAGCACCAAAGAACAACTCGCTAAGGAAGCCGGAGCAGACCACACAATAATTTACACCGAGCAAGATTTCGAAACAGAAGTTATGGAAATCACGGAAGGAAAAGGTGTCGAGACAGTGTATGAATCTGTAGGAAAGGATACTTTTGACAAAAGCTTAGCAAGTTTGGCACCTCGAGGCTATTTGGTGCTATACGGACAAGCAAGTGGTCCAGTTCCACCAATATCACCAACTATTCTGGCACCTAAATCAATTTTTCTAACACGACCAGGACTTGAATCTTATACAAATTCCAGAGAAGAGCTAGTAGAGAGGGCTACTAATGTTCTTACACGAGTACATTCAGGGGAACTCAAGTTAAGAACTCATGGGATCTTCCCTCTACAAGAAGCTGCGGAAGCACACAGGCAGTTAGAAGCGCGAGTAACGACAGGCAAGCTACTCCTTACTCCGTAACCAGTAAAGGAAACGTGTGTCACTAGAGTCAGATGGGTTTACAATCCAAAAGAAAGCTTCGACTTCTCACCTAAGCTTCTAAGTCTAGTACCACTTTTCCAAATACTTTTCTTTCCGCGAGAAGACGTTGTGCATCCTCTGCTTGCCTCCATGGGAGGATACGATCAACAACAGGTCGCAATGTTCCATTTTCGAACCACTCTTTAAGTTGAGTCCATCCATGTTGTTCAATATCCGCTGCAGCGTCGTTAAACATTCCTATCTGCTGAATAGACTGATCTTTCGCTGCGATAGAGGCCTCATCAATCCCTCTCCGGTCACCTGCATTTCCACCTACTGTGATCACCCTTCCTCCGCAAGCCAAAACTGGAAGAGTATCGTCAAAGATTCTTCCTCCTACAGGGTCTAGGACAACATCGATCCCATGATTCCCTACCAAAGACTGTAGCTCAACCGTAAGGTCTTGCGAAGAATAATTGATACCCACTTCAGCCCCAAGTGCCTTGGCTTTTTCTAATTTCCAATCGCTACCTGCGGTAGTGATCACTCGTGCTCCAAGTGCTTTTGCAACCTGAATCCCAGCAACTCCCACACCACTCCCTCCTGAGTGGATTAATACAGTCTCATCTTTCAGCAACTTAGCATATTGACTAAGAGCATACCAAGCAGTTAAGAATACACATGGAATAGAAGCCAATTCTGACATCCGAAGATTTCTCGGTGGCGGAATCGCCAAACTAGGTCTAACTAGGACAAATTCCGCATAAGCCGCCCGACTGGCCAAGGCAACCACGGGATCTCCTTCGATCCAAGAAACAACTTCCGATCCAACCGACTCAACTACACCTGCGACATCAAGTCCTGGAATAAATGGTTCGTCGCCTTTGGGTTTCCTGCCAATTCCATAGCTTAAATCAGCAAAGTTAATACTCGTGGCTTTGACGTGTACAAGTAATTGGTCTGATCTGGGCAAAGGGGTAGGAACTTCTCTAACCTCAAAACTTCGAGTTCCATCTAAAGTATGAACCAAGATGGCATACATATCTTCCTCCAATGTAGCATCTCTCTTTTTAAGGTAAGCCTACCATATTATTTCTGGCTTCCCTCCTTGACACTGAATAGCATAAGACTACAATCGATCTGTTTCTTTTAACTAAATTACGTCATGGGGTAACTCGGTGGCCTGGACCGACCTAAAAATACGCACTAAGATCTCAAACCGTCTCCCTTTCTATTACGGTTGGGTCATGGTGGCAACAACATTCCTTGCCTCATTATCAGGCGGAGGGCTTCAAAGTTTTACGTTCGGAATTTTCGTGAAACCGATGTCAGAAAACCTAGGTTGGAGTCGTACGGTAATTACCGGTGCGTTAGCAGTACGAACCTACTCAGGCGCTATGGTAGCCCCCATATTTGGTACGCTTGTTGATCGATATGGCCCCCGTGGTTTAATGATCCTTATGGCAATCGTAGGTGGGGTTGCCTGTCTACTCTTAAGCAAAGTCACGGAACCTTGGCACTTTTACGCGATTTTCGCAACCATCGGCCTAAGCGGAGGGACAGGAGCAGGGACAGTAGTTGGTGAAGCAACCGTCAATAAATGGTTTGTCCGACTGAGAGGAAGAGCTATTGCTTTCGCTACTATGGGGAATGTCGCAGCGGGTATCATATTGGCGCCTTTTGTTGGTTTTGTTATTAAAACACAAGGATGGCAATCTGCCTGGCTTATCATAGCTTGGCTCTTCTTTTTCCTACTACTCCCGTTTTCAACAATAACTGCACGCAAGCCAGAGGATATGGGTTTATTCCCAGATGGTGCAAAAAATGAACGTGACTTCTTAGAATCATCTCAAAAGAAATCCTTCCAAGAGTCTCTTCACTCCTGGACTCTCAAACAGGCATTCGCAACAAAAAGCTTATGGATCCTTCTTCTAGCACAAATTTGTGCAGGCTTCCCCGGATCCTCGGTAGTTATCCATCACTTCAGCTATATCACTGATGAAGGATTTTCAAACGCCGTGGGAGCAGCGGTCATGAGTACGTTCGCTTTCTCAGCTATGCTAGCTAGAATTACGTGGGGTCTATTGGTAGAACGGTACCCCGTACGCTATTGCATGGCCGTGTCTTATTTCGGAAATGTCTTAGGACTCACCATCCTTCTCATAGGAATACATTTTAGCTTTTCGCCTATGTTATTCCTCTTTGCTATAGTCTACGGACTAAGTATTGGAGGGTCGGTCGTTCTCACAAGCGTAGCAGTCGCAAACTATTTTGGGCGTGAGTTTGTTGGGTCGATACGAGGAGCAGTCATGGCTATAGTTACAAGTTCAACTGCTCTAGGGCCTCTTCTAACGAGTATAGCCTACGACTCGCAAGGAACCTACTTCGGGGCATTCATAGTTATGATCGCCCTATTCCTGCTAAGTTCTATCTCTGTTCTTTTCGCCACACCCCCACAGCATAAAAACCCTATAGAACCTGCCAACAACGTCTCTCTTCCTTACGAATAAGACGACCAAAGCTTGGAGGCATGAAGTGGCCTCCCCCAATGATGCTATTTGTATGTTCTAATTTTTGTAAAACATCCTCTCTCGTGAGAGAAGCTAGATCGGGATCATTATCAAAAGACATTTTCCAATCCGTCTCTTGAACCTGAAATGGAAAATTCGCTACATCTCCTAAAATAAATCCTTGCTGATTTTCAGAGGTTATAGCGAAGCTCATATGTCCAGGAGTATGTCCGGGAGTAGGAACCATAGTAACCTCACCCGTGATAGATGTCTCTCCCTTCACCAAGACTAAAGCTCCCAATTCTTCCAAAGGCCAAACCGTTGTCTTGATATGAGGAGAACCCTCCAATATATCCGGGCGGTTGTAATATTCCCAGTCCACCTGGGGAATCCAATAACGTGCATTAGGAAAGTTAAGGTGTGGAACCCCTTTGTCTATCCTTATATTCCACGCAACATGGTCAAAGTGGAGATGTGTAATAGCAACAACACTTATTTCGCTAAGTTGCACACCCACACGTTCGATTTCTTCCAATAAAGATCCGGCAACATCAGGACCAATGCCTGTATCAACTAAGATGGTCTCAGACTGGGAACGTATAATAAAACTACCGAAGTTCACAGGAAATGTGCCTTTTTCAGAAATATCCTCAGGATACAATCCCCAATCAGACCGAGGTACATCAGGAAACGCATGCTCCATCTGATTCTCCCCGAATCCATCCGACACCGAAATGATTTCGACATTGCCAATGATTACTTTGTTATCTGTCATCTATCCACCTGGACACAACATAAAGGCTTGTGTCTCACCTGTTAAATCAACCCTGAAAACAACCACCTTATTTTATCTCCTCATGCTCAATAGAGCATATCTGCTGATTTAATATTGCGTGGTCATACACAGCTTCAGGCTTCCAAATAAAACTAACTAAACTGCAAACAAGAGATGTGCCTATAGAAACACCCAGAGCAATAGCAAAACTAAAAAGAAAATCTCCCTCTCCTCCTTTGATAAATGAAAGTTCTTGAGGGAATACCAACCAAGGGGTGAAGTCATTCTTCGGGAAAAAGATCGCTCCAGACGAGATTCCAAATATAGAACTTAATAGCGCTGTTTTTCCTTTCAGTCTCCTATCGTATAGACCGTATAGTACTGGAAAAACAGAACCAGCACACACGAGATCAGCGATTAGAAAAAGATAAAGAACGCTGTAACCCTGAGCAGCAATAAATATGGCAGGGATAGTAACAAGAATAGTAAGCACACGAGAAGAACGCAGTAATAAAAGAGCATCCATTCTAGGAAGAAAACGATGCATATCAGTAGTAACAGCACTAGCTATACCATTAATCACAGTATCCATGCTACTCATCACAAGAATGAGAGCAAGAATAAGAATGACTAACGCTAGCCAACTAGGGAACGCTTTAATGACTAGAAAAAAGAACGCAACCGAGGCCATATCAGTAGGCACGCCAGCCCCCACCGACATGACTCCCAAGAGACCGGCAATAAAGACAATCGGTATAGTTATAATTCCAGCCAAAATGAATGCCCGAAATAGTACCTTATCATCTCGACAAGCATATACACGTTGCCAAAATCCTTGATGAAACATATTGGCTGCAAAAATTGCTATAAATAATGTCACAGCAAACTCAATCCCTGGAACATGATCAAAAGATAAAAGTTGCGGGGAAATCGTGGTGACAGGATCAAACGCACTATGAAACCCGCCCAATATAACTATAGTCGCAATGAAAACGGATATCAGTAGTGGTACGCCGATAGCAAACTGAATATTGTCAGTAAACATCGAGGCTCGAATACCTCCATAGGAAGTATAGGCTATGGTCCCTATCGCTACTATTATAGCCGTCCAAACCAAGGGTATATCTGCCAATATACTCACTGCTCTAGCAATAGCAGTAAGTTCGGCAGATAGAAAAACGAACATATAGAAAAGCATGACTCCCATAATGAATATGTACATAGCACGTCCAAATCGATACCAGACATATTCAGTAAGGGAATGTCCATTCTTCATAAGCCTTCGAATACGAGGGCCAATAAAAGCAAAGGCGATAAAAGGTGACGCCTGACCTACGCTATAGCCAATCAACCCAGTAATACCCGCCCATGTACCAGCTTCAGCAGGACTAAAAAGAATCCAGGCACCCACAACAGAGGCTACAACCGTTGCAATAGCAGACCGAATACCAATGCTATTCCGACTAACTATGTACCCCTCAACGCTAACACCGATACGTGAAATATAAATAATACCTATGAAGGTAATTAAAATAGTAATCGTCAGCAGAATAGGCAGCACGATCGTTGCGGAAAGCATATTATCTCTTGATATCTCCTATTCCAAATAACTGCCAAAAAACCTCTTCGCATAAGAAAGCAAAAACACCGCCTCGGTATCCTCGAGCGGTGTTACATATCCACAGTATAGTCCCTCCGCTGGCATTACCCAGATCAGGTTCTTCGGTCGCCTCATTATAGGCCTCTCAGCTCAATAAATTGAGCTCCCGCTATCTCTAAAGAACGGGGCTGAGCTTATCAGAAGGCATTAAACAGGTCAATCAAAATGGTGTAGGAAAGTGTCAGTATCCAAAATAAACAAAATAACCAATGCTCAAGAAAACTTATGTGAGACCCTAGAAGTTACTTAGAATCTGCAACTGCTTGAATAGCCCGCACGACTTTGTCATAACCAGTACATCTGCACAAATTACCAGCGATAGCCATACGAATCTGATGCTCGGTTGGATTTGAATTTTCATTCAATAATGCCCGTGAGGAGATTAACAATCCAGGAGTACAAAACCCGCACTGAAGTGCACCATGATCCATAAAGGATTGTTGAAGAGGATCCAATGCACCACCCTTAGCTAAGCCTTCTACAGTAACCAAATTCTGATCTTGAGCCTCAACCGCAAGCATGCAACAAGAGTTCACTGTCCTATCATTGACTAGTATCGTACAGGCTCCACAGTTACCGTTCCCGCAGCCCTCTTTAGTTCCGGTAAGACCAAGATCATCCCTCAGAACACCCATCAGTGTTTGCCAAGGCTCTACAAGAACCTCTTGATACTCACCATTTATCTGAAAAGAGACGTGGGTTTTAGCCAAGGCTGCCTCCATAAACTATACTAGTAGAACAGTTATTATATAGACCTAACGGGCCACTCGCAACGATTCCCAGACTTATTCTGGATTAACCAACCAATCTACAGGGGTATGGAACGTAAATTTAATTTACTTACTAAACATAATAATTCCATGTAAAACTTTAGGTGTCTAGTGTAAAATAAGGATCAAGGATCATGGATATATACTAATCGCTATTAAAGAACTGATTAGAATGATCCGTAAAAAGGAGCAATATGTCAAAGCGAGTTCCCGGAGTTGCCTATAGCGTAACCATACGGGCACGGTACACTAACAAACCAGGTATGCTTGGCAAGATAACTTCAGTCATCGGTAAGGTAGGTGGAGATATAGAAGCTGTGGACTTGGTCGAGTCCGGTAGGGATTCTATCGTTAGAGACATAAGTGTAAATGCCAGAGATGTCGATCACGGACAAGAAATAGTTTCTAAAGTCAAAACCATTCAGGGAATCCACATTATAAATATATCAGACCCTACTTTCCTGATTCATCTTAAAGGAAAGCTGGAAATAAAATCCAGAAACCCACTCAGAACTCGGAATGACCTCTCTATGGTATACACACCTGGTGTAGGCCGAATATGTAATGCAATCTACGAAGACCCAGACTCTGTTTGGAACCTCACAATAAAGGGTAACACAATAGCCGTTGTTACCGATGGAACAGCTGTTTTGGGGTTGGGCGATATAGGACCAGAGGCTGCTATGCCAGTAATGGAAGGAAAAGCAATACTATTCAAAGAATTGGCTGGAGTAGATGCGTGGCCGATATGCCTAAGCACGAAAGACCCAGACGAAATTGTAACAATAGTGAAAGGCTTAGCACCAGGGTTTGGAGGTATTAATTTAGAGGATATATCAGCGCCTCGTTGCTTTTATATAGAAGACCGTCTGAAGGAAGAACTTGATATCCCTGTTTTTCATGATGATCAACACGGCACTGCAGTGGTGACTTTGGCCGCCCTCTATAACGCTATGAAAGTAGTCAATAAGCAATTAGACCAGCTAAAGGTTGTAATGCTTGGAGTCGGTGCTGGCGGTACTGCTACTGCAAAGATATTAATGGAAGCAGGTGTGAAAAATATACTAGGATGTGATCGTCAGGGAATACTCCATCCTAGCCGCGACTATGGAGACAATGAAAACAAAATTTGGTTCGCCAAGAATACTAACCCAAGTGAATTTTCTGGTTCTATCAGTGAGGCCATGGAAGGTGCTGATCTATTCATAGGCCTCTCAGGACCAAATATGCTCACTAAAACGGATCTTAAGGTGATGAATAAAGACGCAATTGTATTCGCCTTAGCAAACCCAGATCCAGAAATTTTTCCAGAGGAAGCTGCGCCTTACGTTCGAGTCATGGCCACTGGACGCTCAGATTACCCAAATCAGATCAATAACGCTCTCTGTTTTCCAGGTTTTTTCCGCGGAATGCTCGACGTTCGAGCAAGTAGCGTGAACTCTGAAATGAAGATAGCTGCTGCCAAAGCAATCGCCGCTGTAGTCCCGGAAAAAGAAATCAGTGAGGAGTACATCATCCCAAGTATATTTGATAAAACAGTCGTTCCTTCAGTTGCACAAAGCGTCGCAGCAGCAGCTCAACGTACTGGCGTTGCTCGCAAAACCCAACGTTGATCAACATGGCCAACACCAAGTAAGTTTTTAACTTGAATCCGTTCAAAAATATTTGATTTTCGGTTTGCGATAGAAATATCACTATGCTACAATCGAGACAGATTAAAATTCAATCGGAATAGGAAATTAGACCGAACGTCATTAACCAAAACTAATGCTTCAGGATATTTTATGATATGTGCTGGACCTCAGGGAGTCCACGAAGAAGTGAGAAAGAAGTCCCCTTGCCGAGACCAAGGCAAGGGGACTTCTTTCATAAAGACTAAGATTCAGCCATATTACTACAACAGGAAAAGGCCGAGGAGTAGTCAGAAAAGTGCTTCATAGCCAAAAGGAAATGTCTGAAAACAAACCAGGGTTTCTAACCGGAACAAGAAACCACGTCCTCGACTTAGACGACTTTTCACTTGAAGAACTGGATTTACTCTTCACCACGACCGATGAAATGCACACGGTACTCAATCAAGATAAGAAAAAGCTAGCTGTTCTTCAAGGCAAAATAATCGTCACGCTATTCTGCGAACCAAGTACTCGAACGCGCCTCTCCTTTGAGGAAGCTGGTAAAATTTTAGGGGCGGATGTAATAAACATTTCTAGCCAGGGAAGCAGCGTAGAGAAAGGTGAATCACTACTCAACACTATGTTGACGATTCAAGCAACTGGAGCCGATATAATAATTATCCGCCACCCTCATTCTGGAGCACCTCATTTCATAGCAAGGCATCTGAATTCCTCCAAAGTCATAAATGCTGGAGATGGGCTGCACGCTCATCCTACCCAAGCCCTATCCGATCTATATACGATGAAAAGCCATTTAGGCCACTTAGCAAATCGTAAAGTCGTCATCGTTGGTGACATACTGCATAGTAGAGTAGCTCGTTCAAATCTTTGGGGTCTTCTTCTTATAGGTGCAAGGGTAGTTTTATGCGGCCCTCCCACCCTCCTCCCAAAGGAATTTCTAAGAGGAGATCACCGGAAAAACGGACATCATTTGGCTAAGATTGAAGTTGAAATGAACCTAGACAAGGCAATAGAGGGGGCAGCGGCAATAATGGCACTACGTCTACAAACTGAAAGACAAGACGATGGATTCCTTCCAAGCCTTCGTGAATACTCGAAAATGTACGCAATAACTCCAGAACGGCTCAAAACTGCACAGACAAGAGCAATACTAATGCACCCTGGTCCAATGAACGAAGGTGTAGAGATCAGCCCAGATGTTGCTCACGGACCACAATCAGTTATCGAGGAACAGGTAAATAACAGTGTGGCAATAAGAATGTCCTTATTGAAACTACTCCTGAATCCTACAGGAAAGATTCAATAAATGAAAAACTCTCTCCTAATACGTAAGACACGTATCATAGACCCATCCAGTAGAACGGATATGATTGGAGATATCCTGATTTTAAATAATGAAATTGCGGAAATCCGCAAAGAGATTCGCGAGAGTGAAATACCAATTGATTGTGCGGTTGTTGAAGGTGAAGGGTTGATAGCATGCCCCGGCTTCATAGATCTCCACTGCCACTTGCGCGAACCGGGATATGAAGATAAAGAAACTATTTTGACAGGGTCTCAGGCAGCAGCAAAGGGAGGATTCACAACGATATGTTGTATGCCGAATACCAACCCACCAATTGACAACGCAGCGATGGTTCACTTCATCAAAGGTAAATCTATAGAGGCCAACCTAGTCCGAGTCCTTCCAATTGGGTGCGTCAGTAAAGGACGAGCAGGGCTAGAACTTGCAGAAATGTGGGAAATGGCCGAAGCAGGAGTAATCGGATTTAGTGACGACGGTAACCCCGTGGGAAATCCAAACCTTATGAGGCAAGCACTCAGCTATGCGAAAATGCTGAATGTGCCAATAATCGACCATTGTGAAGAACAAACTCTCACGAAAAACGCTGTTGTCAATGAAGGTGCCGTGTCAAATCGATTAGGGCTCAAAGGCTGGCCAAACGAGGCAGAGGAAAGTATGGTTGCTCGAGACATTGCACTTGCTGAACTCACTGGTGGAAAGCTCCATTTGGCCCACATTACTACAGCCTACTCTGTAGAGTTAGTAGCTGCGGCAAAGAAACGCGGTGTTCAAGTAACAGCCGAAACAACACCACACCATATGACACTAACAGAAAACTGGGTTCTCGGTCACAAACACTCCAAAGAATCGATTCAATTCCTCGGGCCAGATGCATACAACCCAACAACTAAAGTCAATCCTCCTCTACGTACCGAGCAAGACAGACAGGCACTGGTGAATGGAATACGCGAAGGCATCATAGATGCCATCGCGACCGACCACGCACCACAAACTTTTATGGGTAAAGTTGACACGTATACATCTGCTGAATGGGGAATAAGTGGCCTGGAAACTGCCCTTAGCTCATTACTAGGTCTAGTTCATAAAGGAGAACTAGACCTAATGACCTTAGTAACCCGTCTAACTACCGGTCCAATTTCAATACTAGGCACCAGTTACGAAGAGATAGGAAGTCTACGCAAGGGAACGACCGCAGATATAGTTCTGTTTGACCCAGATAGGAAATGGGTAGTGAAGGCAGGAGAGTTCGCCTCAAAAGGAAAACACTCACCTTTAGAAGGAATCGAACTACGAGGTAAACTTGTCTTAAGCATTGTTGCAGGAAAACCAATCTATTCATCTATCGACAAAATAAAAATTGAAGTCGAGGAGAAAATGAATGAGTAAGACTGGTTACCTAATTCTGGAAGACGGGTCAATCTACGAAGGTGAATCTTTTGGGACTAATAGTACCGAATACGGGGAGGTGGTATTTAACACGAGTATGACAGGATACCAAGAAATCCTGACAGATCCCTCCTACGCGGGCCAAATCGTAATGCCTACCTACCCGCTTATAGGTAACTATGGAATAAATAAAGAAGACATAGAATCCAAGAAAATCCAGGTCACAGGGTTTGTAGTAAGACAATACGCAAAAAATCCCAGCCATCGGAAAAGTACGGAAACCTTGGACGCTTATTTAGGAAACTCTGGCATACCTGGATTAAGTAACGTAGACACACGAGCAATAACCCGAAGATTGAGAGCACAAGGTGTAATGATGGGGTGCATAACCTCTGAACTTAGTCCGAAGGAAGCTTTAAATGCTCTAGCTACAAAGCCTCATTATTCGAACCAAGACCTGGTAAGAGAAGTTTCAACAAGAAACTCCTTCGTATTGAAGAGTGATACTGTTAGTAATTCTCCTTTTCAGGGTAAAAAAATTACAATAAGCGACTGTGGCCTGAAATACAACATTATTAGAAACTTGCAAAGCCGAGGTTGCTTGGTTACCGTAATGCCTATAGACGCTACCGTGAAAGAAGTTTTGGATACTAAGCCCGATGGATTAATATTCTCCCCCGGCCCAGGAGATCCAACTCTACTGGACTACACAATAGAGACTGTACAAACCCTAGCTAACAAGATACCGATCTTAGGAATTTGCCTAGGAAGTCAACTATTGGCACGCGCGTTTGGTGCCAGTACGTATAAACTAAAGTTTGGACACCGAGGAGGAAACCATCCGGTACGTGATCTAGCTACAGGAAAATTTAGCATAACAGCACAAAATCACGGCTACGCTGTGGACGCCGATTCTCTACCATCCGAACTGGAAGTAAGTCATGTGAACTTAAATGATGGAACAATAGAAGGATTCGTACACACCAAACTCCCAACAATAGGAATCCAGTTTCATTCGGAAGCATCACCTGGGCCTTTGGACAACACCTACCTATTCGATCGATTTCTTTCAATGATTAAGGAGGTTATATAATGATGAGAGACAGACAAGAATCACAAGAGAACGAACTAGGGCAAGCAGCAATTATGCGGGTTCCGCCACGCAATCGCTGGCAAGTCCTCTTAATTGAATATGAACTTTTAGATGCCTATTGGGCTCAGATACACCAAAGAATATGGATGAGTGGATTGGTCCTTGTAGGATTAACGATGATAGGAATAAGTTGGATGGCAGCAATTATGGGTACTGGTCTATTGGACACCCAACGGATGATTGCGTTAATAGGAAGTATCTCATCGTTGCTAGCGATAGGATGGTGGTTTCTCCTCAGACGTTTATTCACATCTCAGCGCGTGGCCGAATACCGAAAAAACGAGATCGAACGGGAACTTGGAATGCGCTCTGGTTTGTATATGACCGTACTACGCCAAAGCCGTCAATTCGGTGCTAGTAAATCAGGTCACCTAGCAAAAACTCTTGCAGAAGGAGACGAGTTACTCGAGCAAGACCTACGCGAATTTTCGATGAGCCCAGAAGCACGACCATGGTTACCAAGGTTTATGGCTGAACGATTTGTGTGGAGTATGGTTCCGTGGCTACTAATCGCATCTTGGACGGGACTATATATCCTTAAAAGTTAGTCAATGAAAACGATACAGAATGTCACTGAGAGATCAATACGTGAATAATCAACCAATTTCGAAAGTCCTAATCATCGGCTCAGGCCCAATAATAATTGGCCAAGCTGCCGAGTTTGACTATGCAGGATCACAAGCATGCCGATCCCTTCGTGAAGAGGGTATAACTACAATTCTTGTAAACTCAAATCCAGCAACGATTATGACCGATAAAGACATCGCCGACATCGTATATATTGAACCTCTCACAGTGGATGTCCTTGAAAGAATCATTGAAAAAGAGCGCCCTGACGGATTGCTGCCAACTCTTGGAGGACAAACAGGTCTTAACCTCACAGTAGCCTTGTCAGATGCTGGCATACTTGATAAATATAACGTCTCCCTTTTGGGAACACCTCTACAAACGATACGGAACGCTGAAGACCGTGCATTGTTCAAAGATCTCCTTATAGATATCGGGGAACCAGTCCCTGAAAGCACGACAGTTTCGTCAATTTTAGAGGCGAAGACAGCAGCTGAAAATATAGGGCTTCCGGTTGTCATTCGACCGGCATACACACTTGGTGGTACAGGTGGAGGAATCGCATCAACCCTAACCGAGCTTGAGTTGATAGTAGGTAATGGACTAGCAGCGAGCCCTATAAATCAAGTGCTACTAGAACAGTCGCTCTTCGGGTGGAAAGAACTTGAATATGAAATAATTCGGGATAGCTCAGATAACTGTATAACAGTTTGTGTGATGGAAAACATCGATCCTATGGGTGTCCACACAGGTGATAGCATAGTAGTAGCCCCAAGCCAAACTCTCACTGATAAAGAACATCAGATGCTACGCAATTCCAGCCTGAAGATTATACGTGCATTGGGAATCGAGGGCGGCTGCAACGTCCAATTCGCACTTGCTCCGCACCCATGGGCCGTACCAGACCTTTACGAAAATGGTAATGAACCAAATCCGAGTTACTACGTCATAGAAGTAAACCCACGGGTAAGTCGAAGCTCAGCACTCGCAAGCAAAGCAACCGGATACCCCATAGCCAGAGTCGCGGCCAAAATCGCTATAGGACGCCGTCTCGACGAAATTAAAAATGAAGTTACAGGTAAGACTCTAGCAGCTTTTGAGCCAACACTCGATTACTGTGTGGTCAAAATACCCTGCTGGCCTTTCGATAAATTTCCATCAGGTGACCGAAAACTAGGCACCCAAATGAAAGCGACTGGCGAGGTTATGGCAATCGATCGTTCCTTTGAAGCTGCATTGCAAAAAGGAATTCGCTCTTTAGAGTCCGGAAGCCGCTCGCTACTTTGGCAAGAACCAGAGTGGGGAAACAACGATGGGGAAAACAAACTGGAAAATCTGCCCTTACACGCCACTGACTTAAGAATATGGGCATTGATGGCTGCATTACGACGTGATACCCCGATAAGAGACCTGTCGAAAATTACTGGAATTGAACCTTGGTACCTTTGGGGTCTACAAAATATAGTGTTAATGGAAAAAGAACTGCTCTCAAAAGCACTTACTCCAAATCGTATGTGGAAGGCTAAACGACTAGGATTCTCGGACAACCAGATTAGTACGTTAACTGATCACCTCCCCAAACAAATCCGTGAACTCAGAGGGAAATTTGGTATACGACCTGTATATAAAATGGTAGATACGTGTGCAGCAGAATTCGAGTCAGAAACACCATATTTCTACAGCACCTACGAAACAGAGAATGAGGCAAAAGCATTACTAGGACCCAAGGCACTAATCATAGGCAGTGGACCAATACGAATAGGTCAAGGAATTGAATTCGATTACTGTAGCGTACACGCAGCTTGGGCACTTCAAGAAGATGGAACAAAAAGCATTATAGTGAATTCAAACCCAGAAACTGTATCAACAGACTTTGACACATCTGATCGTCTCTATTTTGAACCTTTAGATGAAGAAAGCATTCTGGATATCTTACACAACGAATCTATTGACCCCTCTGGTAAAGACACGATCGAAACACCGAGCGTTGTTCAATTCGGAGGGCAGACGGCGATAAATCTTTCTCAGCACCTATCACATGCCGGCATGCCTGTAATGGGATCCTCTGCAGACACGATCGACATTGCCTCAGATAGGCATAGATTTGAAGATTTTTTAAACAGACTTGACATACCACAGCCTCCAGGTAGTACTGTGGTAACTATAGAAGAAGCTCTAAAGGTTGCTCAGCGTATTGGTTACCCCGTATTAATGCGCCCTAGCTATGTACTGGGTGGCAGGGCAATGGAAATCATACAAACCCCGACCGAACTCATAAGATATCATAAAAACGCTGGGGATTTGATACAAGGACAATCTGTACTAATAGATAAATATCTAGAAGGCAGAGAGGTTGAACTAGATGCAGTATGCGACGGAGAACGCGTACTTATACCTGGAATTATGGAACACATCGAAAAAGCCGGCGTACATAGTGGGGATTCGATGGCTGTATATCCCGGAGTAACACTTACAAAGGACGAAATTTCTACACTGGTAGACTACACAACCCGAATAAGCCTAGGTATTAAGATAAAAGGACTAATAAACATACAGTTCGTCATCACTAGTAAAAGCCTCTCTAATAACGAATCACATTCTCGAAAATCTATCAAAGGTAATATCGAACCAGAAATTTATGTACTCGAAGCAAATCCACGTGCAAGTCGAACTATCCCTTTCATTTCCAAGTTAACTGGAGTACCAATGGTATACCTTGCAACGAAGGTTATCCAAGGTAAATCTTTGAAGGAGTTGGGATATGAAGGAGGATTGTGTGCAAATAATGGGCTGATTGGTGTTAAAGCCCCAGTATTTTCGATGTCAAAGTTATCTGGAGTAGACACATATCTTGGCCCAGAGATGAAGTCAACAGGAGAAGTTATGGGCCTAGATATAAATCTCCATGGAGCTATAACTAAAGCACTTACTGCGGCAGGGTTAATGCTCCAAAAAAATGGGGCTATCCTCCTGACTATCGCAGACAAAGACAAAGCAAACGCTGTCCCTCTCATAACCGCTCTATCCAAAAGTAATTACAAACTTTATGCCACTGAAGGTACTACTACCATGATACATGCTCTTGGATTCGAAGTAACAGCTGTAGCTGAACGCCTAGGTAAAGGTCATCCTAACGTTATAGATGTAATCAATCAGGGCCTAGTCAACGCGGTCGTAAACACTTCTTCTCCATCTGCTGACACTATCCGAGATGGTTTTTATATCAGAAGAGCTGCGACCGAAAAAAATATCCCTTGTTACACATCTATAGACACAGCTACAACAGCAGCCGAAAGCCTTTTGCACGGGACATCTGCGTATAGCGTCTTACCAATGCACCATTATCTTCAAAGCGCCCGAGGAGAAGTGTAGAAGCCACCAAATCAGAAAACCTTCATCATTAGAGTAACTTAGAGAACTCAAAACAATGCTTAAACCTGAAATGGAAAAAGCTCTACCCTCCAAAAGCCACCATGAGGAAGTACAGGGCAAACTTACCCCAACACAACGTCGAAGAGAACGCCGTCGGAGAAAGAAAGCCACTGAAACCTCAGCCCTTTCGTCTGAAAATCAACATATCAATACAAAAGAGAGTTTTAGTGAACCAAGCAATGCATCCGCTCTAAATAACCAAAATACACAAAGCCCACGCACTCAAAGCGAAACTCCTATCGATATCCTTTCAAATGCTCCTCCAGCCTCAAAACTACAGTCTAAAATATCTAATGCTAGCTCTGAAATAAACCCTGCAAATAATGAAGATAGCGGAAACCCACCGGTAAGGAAAAAACAGGAGTCTGAATCTCTATTAGGGAAAAAGGAGGTGCGTTATGAAGAATTGGCAGAGTTAGCAGCATTGCCTTCTCCTAGAGAACGGAGAATTGCCACTTCTAGCACTGAATTATCCGAAACCATATCTACCGACATAGGAACAAGCAACTTTGCACATCCTGCAGAGGAGGAGTTTTCGCATTTATTAGACTTCTATGGAGTAAAGTGGCTTTATGAACCTCGTTCATTTCCGCTACGATGGAATGGGAATCGAACCGTAGTTATGTTTACCCCAGATTTCTATCTCCCTAAAGAGGATCTTTTCATAGAATTAACAACCTTGAAACAAAGCCTCGTAACAGAGAAAAACCGCAAACTTCGTCATCTTCGTGAATTGTATCCCGATATCAACATTAAACTTCTCTACCGTCGCGATATTCACCGACTTCTTGCAAAGTACGAATATGGCCCTCTAGCCAATGAGAAAGTGCAGGGAATAGAAAATGTTCTGTTCACTAAGACACAAATACAAAAGCGAATCTCTGAACTTGGAAGACAAATATCAAATGACTATAAAGAAGAACGTCCTGTACTAATCGGGGTTCTCCGGGGTGCAATCTGTTTTATATCTGATTTGATGCGGAAAATTGACTTACCTCTATCTGTTGACTTCGTATTAATTTCAACTTTTGACGGATCAGATACTTCGAAGGTATGTCTAATCAATGATGTCCAGATAGATTTGAAAGACCGCCATGTACTAATTGTAGAAGATATAGTTGATACGGGAATGACCGTAAATTACCTAAGTCAACAACTTATGTTGAAAAAACCAGCTAGCTTAAAGATATGCACACTGCTCGACAAACCCATACGCAGACTAATCGATTGCCGATTGGATTATACAGGATTCGAAGTCCCCGATGAGTTTATAGTAGGATACGGCATGGACTATTTGGGGAAATATAGAAACCTGTCTTTTGTCGGAACTTTGAACCCTGCTAGGAAAAAATCCATAAAAAATACGGGGCAGATTAAGGTAGGCTAACAAACCACAAAAGCTACTAGAGTTTGACAACTATAAACTTATCGCTGATGGAATATAGCCTTTTTTAATTGCCGGGCTTATATCAAATTACCTGTACCTCATCTACCCCCTTCCCCACCCTCTGGTATTAGTGATCCCTGTTGGACATATCTCTAATAGGCAACATTCTCGGCACAAAGGAACTTTTCGACAAACCTCTTTACCGTGTCGATCTAGCAGAGCATGGTACTCATTAAATAAATTTACGTCACTTTTAAGGTTTGACTCAAACAAGGTTTGAGCCGAATCATATTTACTTCCACCTGATATGACCTCAAGCCGGCTCAGAATCCGTATGGTGTAAGAATCTATAACAAAACGAGGCAACCCTGCAGCGTATAACAATATGTCATCCGCTGTCTCCTCACCGATACCATATACTGAGAGTAAGCTCCAACGAAGCGAATAGGGTTCCTGACTAAATAGACAGTCCCAACTGTCACAATAAAATTCATCTAGGAATTGTGCGAACGATTTGAGCTTTCTGGCCTTGCTATTAAAATAACCACTCGGTTTAATCAATATTGCTAAATCGTTTTGGGGAAGCTCTCTGATACGTTTTGGCGTTAACGCACCCCCAGCTTTAAGGTTTATAAGCGCCTTCTCCGCATTCGTCCACGACGTGTTTTGAGTTAGGATTGCTCCGACAATTATCTCGAAACGATCCTCGCTAGGCCACCATCTCTGTGGTCCATATCGACCATATAGCAGCTCATACATTCGACTGAAAAAAGCTGATGGATCAGCTTTACCGATACCCATCTTAAGTAACCTATCACGAAGGTCTAATTAGAACAACTTGCATAGCTAGTCTGTCGCCATTAGACTAGTTAATCAGGGACTATTAAATAAATGAGCAGCTTCTTCGACTTGTTGGATGCAGCATGCACGCTGAATAGCAGCCTTTTATGTATCGGACTAGATCCAGAACCATCACTTATTCCAAAAGCCGCTATTTTTGACTTTAATCGTCAAGTCGTCGATTACACCAAAGACTTAGTTTGTGCTTACAAGCCAAATTTGGCTTTCTATGAGGCAGAGGGTATCCAAGGCATTAGGGCCCTTGAAAAAACCGTAAACCATATAAGAAAGGTAGCACCCAAAGTAATTATAATTGGAGATGGAAAGCGAGGAGATATTGGAAATACAGCCCAGAAATATGCTCATTCGCTATTCGAAGTATGGGGTTTTGATGCTACTACGGTAAATGCTTATGGTGGGCACGATACTATCCAACCATTCACGTCTTACAAAAACAAGGGTACATTCATATGGTGCAGATCATCCAATCCAAGTGCCAAGGATTTCCAAGACAGAAACGTTATATCAGAAGACGAGGATAATCAGACCACCTTGTATGAAGTGGTCGCCAAAGAAGCAAAGGGCTGGAACGAGAACAAGAATATAGGGTTAGTCTTAGGTGCTACATTCCCCGATACCCTTAATCAAGTTCGCACCATTTGTCCGGAATTACCTTTCCTTATTCCTGCCGTTGGTGCACAAGGAGGAAACCTTGAAGCTTCTGTGAGAAATGGAGTTGACATGAATGGACGCCGCGCAATTATAAGTTCTTCTCGAGCAATACTTTATCCATCAAGAGATAAACATTCATCCAAATCAACCCGTGAAATGGCCAATGCCTTTAGAAATGCTATCAACGATGTACTCACCACTCAAGGCTATAGTTGGTAACAGAAATGCATCTAGGAGAAGCTATTCAGCTTAAAAAAATTCATCCCTGCGGAAGTAGCCAGTGGACTATTATCTCCACAGGAACATATATTGGCCTCAATTGCTCTGGATGTAAAAGGGAAATCCTTTTAACCCCTGTGGAATTAGAAAGAAAACGCTCGAAACGACAAACCAAAAAAAATCATCTTCAAGAAGCCTCAATCCTGTTGACTCTCCCTATCCACGAGAGGTAAAATTAAAGTAGGTTTGAAGCTAAGGAGACTGCATCATGCCTGAGATGGTCATAGATAGCATCCGTGTCAGCCTAATGAACTACCAGCGTGTAGTTATACTGAAAGAGCGCGACGCAGATCGCTACCTACCAATTTGGATCGGCCCGTCCGAAGCTGACGCAATTGCTGTGAAACTTCAGGATGTGTCAGTTCCTCGTCCACTAACACACGATCTGCTTCGGTCGGTAATAACCGCTTTGGGAGCTGGTATAAACCATATTGTTGTATCCGATCTTGACCACGACACATTTTTCGCAAAAGTAATAATTCAGCTAAACGGTGAGGTTTCAGAAGTGGACTGTCGCCCAAGCGATGCGATAGCACTGGCAGTAAGAGCTGAAGCTCCTATTTTTGCAGAGGAAACCGTTTTAGAAAAGGCCGGGATTGTATTAGATAAAGATACTGGAGCCCCTCTTCTCCAAAAGCATCGCGAGCACCCTAAAGCAAAAACAAAAGTGAACGAAGAAGAACTGAAACGTTTATCTGTATTTACCGATTTCATTAACACACTTGACCTAGAAAGCATTGGGAAAGAAGGGGCAGAAGAAACTTAGCCCTCTCCATTATAGACCCACCGATAACCTTTAATATGAATAGAGCGGTTATCTTTTTACCACCAAGTACGTTGACCTGTTATGTTGGTCATGATAAACTTCGCAAGTTTCCGGAGGGTATTTTGAGAAGTGGATTTGGCTTGGCAACAAGGCTGTTAGGCCTTGGCTGGCACATAGCACTAAGCACTGTTCTGGGTACCCTAGGTGGATCTTGGTTGGATGAAAAGTTTGATACACGACCTATTTTCACAATGGTAGGTCTGGTCTTTGGACTTTTATTGGCTTGGTATGGTGCATTTAAATTAGTCAAGCCACTGCTCTCACCAAAAAAAGACGCTCGTTAGGGAATGAAAATGACTTTGCCAAAATCCTCAGCAAAAACTATTCTGCTATTAGCTAGCATCGGTATCGGTCTCCTATTTGTGGTTGGATTCCTTCAAGGTGCTATTGCTAAAGGAACAGATAATGCTCTACTGGAAAAACCAGCAATCCACCTTCAACCAATCCCAGTATTAGAATCCGATGCGAAATTTTTTAAGGAAACCCACGCATTGCCAAACCGGTTCGTTTTGACTAACACCATACTTTCTTCCTGGATTACCACCATCATACTATTGTTTGTATTTTTTCTGTCTACCAGGAAAATGTCTCTCGTCCCTAGAGGGCTACAAAACCTCGTTGAGGGAGTGATTAGCATTATGTATGACTTTGTAGTGAGTGTGACGGGGACAACCAATGCCAGCCGGTTTCTTCCTTTCTTTGCTACGATATTTCTCTTCGTTGCCCTGAATGCATGGCTTGGACTGATACCAATATATCAAAGCCTAGGCTTCATCAATGACGGTCACATGGAACGCCATTTGCTACGCCCAGCAGGAACCGACTTAAATATGCCGCTGGCTTTATCAATAATTTCTTTCGTGTTTGTCGAGTACTGGGCAATAAAAGTTTTAGGTTTGCGTTACTTCGGAAAATTCTTTCGCTTCGGTGGCTTAATACGCGCCCGAAGCCTCTCAAGCCTTTTTCGGGCAGCGATAGATATCTTCGTCGGTCTACTAGAACTTCTAAGTGAACTTGTCAGAATAGTAAGCTTTACCTTCCGGCTATTTGGGAATATGACTGCTGGAGAAATCCTGCTCCTCGTAACAGCATTTCTGGTACCGTTTGTTTTCAGCTTACCGTTCTACGGCCTAGAAATTCTTGTAGGGTTTATCCAAGCGCTCATATTTGCCAGTTTGACACTCGTATTTGTTACAATGGCCATAGTGCCCCATGAAGGGGATGAGCATTAGTTAATCACCACTGCTGAGGAGCAGAAAATGGAAATGACAGCATTGACCTTGGCACTTATCGCCATTGCAATATCAACTATGGCGTTAGGAATGGCTGTTTACAGCTTGTCGACTCATCAAAATTAGTTAAGTATTAACAACAATCGATTGAAGGAGGAAACATTATGGATGCAGAGGCTGCGAAATTCCTTGGAGCTGGCCTGGCAGTAGGATTAGGAATGCTTGGACCAGGAATCGGGATCGGTATGCTGGGAGCTGGAGCGCTTAATGCTATCGGTAGGAACCCTGAAGCTCGAGGCCCGATATTAACCAATATGATACTGGCAATCGCCTTCGCAGAAGCACTAGGCATATATGTGCTTATCGTGGCGGTCATACTTGCACTTGTTGTATAGCTGCTAAAGGTATATACGCTATTAGGCGTAAAATTAATCTGGAGGAAATATGGCAGAGTTAGGCTTTCACTGGCCAAGTCTATTGGTGTACTTGGTCAATTTTTCAATACTCTTAGCTCTTCTCTATATTGTTGGGTATAAACCTATTCTACGCATGCTTAATGATCGTACCGAACGAATAAGTAACAGCCTTAAAGAAGCTGAACAGGTACGATCAGATTCTGAAGCAAGCAAGGAAGCAATGAGGGAAGAATTGGACCAAGCACGCCAAGAGGGCCAAGTGCTTATTTCCCAAGCAAAAGAATTAGGTGCTCGATATAGAGATGAAGAGCGGCAAAAGGCCCAAGAAGAAGCTAAGGTTTTCCTTAAACGTGCGAGGAAGGATATAGAACGAGAACGTGATACGGCAATAGAGGAAGTCCGCCAGCATTTTGCCGGATTAGCCTTGGCTGCCGCTGAACGAATCATAGAACGTTCACTCGACAAACAATCACATATGGAAGTCATAGAAGAAACACTTCAGCAAAGTTCACGGATAATGGGGGATAACTAGGCTATGGCCCGATCTCCTACTCCGAAAAGATATGCACAGGCTGTGTTCCAAATAGCAGAGGAACAGGGCAATATTGATCAATGGGTCAACGACTTAGAAGAAACCCTTGCCCTAATTAAAAATGAGAAGTTCAGGCTTTACCTTGAAATGCCGCGAATTTCACTAGCCAAGAAAGTCCGTGCAATTGAAGAATCACTTGTGAACATAAACCCACTAGCAAGGAACGTAGTGGCTCTGCTGATATCTCGAGATACGCTTGCCCTTTATCCACTCATCGTGCTTCAATACCAGAATTTTGTCGATAACCACTATGGAAGAAAACGGGCAGTAGTTACGACGGCTATCACACTGGAAGATGATCTGCAGTCCAAGATCAGGACTCAGTTATCTGACTTATTAGGGACAGATGTGGTACTGAGTACTCGTACCGAACCTAAGGTTCTTGGAGGAATGACAATTCGTGTAGGAGATAAATTGATAGACGGAAGCATACGAGGAAAATTCTCTGAGCTCCGTAATGACTTGTTAAAATCGTTAGGCTAAAAGATAAACAATAAAACACTAGAGGTATGTAATGACATCACAGGGGCAAGATATAGCTTCAGTTATAAAACGCCAAATTGAAGAGTTCGGTGGGGAAATCAGCATGATAGACGTGGGGACCGTGGTTGAAGTGGGTGATGGTATCGCCAAAGTCCACGGTCTTGGTGCTGCTAAATACACAGAGTTACTGGAATTCCCAAATGGCATCTTAGGAATGGCGATGAACTTGGAAGAGGACAGTGTAGGAGTAGTCATCCTAGGAAGTGATATCGGAATTCATGAAGGCGATGAGGTACGTTCAACAGGAAGAATAGCCGAGGTCCCAACAGGCCATGCACTAATCGGCAGAACGGTCAACCCTCTAGGGGTGCCATTAGACGGCAAGGGAACAATACGAACAGATTCAACTCGCCCTATCGAGCGGGTTGCTCCAAACGTTGTATCAAGAAAGGCGATCGATGTCCCTGTGCAAACAGGGGTGAAAGCCGTCGACAGTATGATCCCTATTGGTAGAGGACAACGTGAACTGATAATTGGAGACCGATCCACAGGCAAAACCGCTATTGCGTTAGACACGATCATAAACCAACGTGGCGGAGACCTTGTATGCATATATGTAGCAATCGGGCAAAGGGTCGGAAAAGTCGCCCAAACTGTTGCTACGCTAGAACAATACAACGCTATGGAGCACACTGTAGTCGTAGCTGCTAATTCATCAGATCCCGTTGCACTCCAATATCTCGCACCTTACGCAGGTTGCAGTATTGCTGAAGAATTTATGTCAGAAGGAAAAGATGTCCTCATTGTATATGATGACTTATCAAAACACGCATGGGCATATCGGCAGCTTTCACTCCTGTTAAAACGTCCACCTGGTAGAGAGGCATACCCGGGAGATGTATTCTATCTCCATAGTCGACTCCTCGAACGGGCTGCAAGACTAGACGACGCAAGTGGCGGTGGGTCACTTACAGCATTGCCTATAATTGAAACTCAGGCTGGAGACGTTTCTGCATATATTCCCACAAATGTCATATCAATTACCGATGGGCAAATTTATTTAGAATCAGATCTATTTAACTCTGGAACTAGACCTGCAGTAAATGTAGGGCTTTCGGTGTCTCGAGTTGGTGGAGCAGCTCAAAGACGGGCAATGCGAAAAGTGGCTGGAAGATTGAGGTTGGATCTTGCACAATTCCGCGAATTAGTAACATTCGCCCAGTTTGGAACAGCAGATTTAGATCAAGCTACAAGATCACAGTTAGAGCGAGGACAAAGAATTTCTGAGGTTCTCAAGCAACCGCAATACCAACCACTTACGTTAGAAAAACAAGTTGTAAGCATGTATGCTGTAATCAATGGCCATATGGACGACGTAGATGTGGATAAAGTACGCGAGTGGGAAACTGGGCTCCATGACTATGTGGAAGCCAATAGTCGAGGCATACTTCAAAAGATTGTCGAGACACATGACCTCGATGAGGAAACAGAAAAGGAATTGATAGCAGCAGTTGAGCGTTACAAGAAAACGATTCCTGCCTAAGATGAGCCTACCCCCCCCCCTTTTCAATAAAGTAAATTCAACGAGGTTTAAAAATGGGAATTACAGAACAGGCTGAAAAACATCTTAAGGGCAAATCAGTAATTATCGTAACTAACTCTCTAGATAGTGATGGTTATGTCCAAGAAATTGCGGGGACTCTCCTCGAGGCCATTGATGATTGTTTCGTTCTTGGACAACTCCAAGAAAAATCACCAACCTTGGTAAACGCTCATTATGTGGCCTGGATATATGAAGATGAAGGGGATAATGAGGCTGATGAAGAGGAGCTTTAGGCACAGCTATGGCTAATATTAGACAAATACGAAGACGAATCCGTAGTGTTCAAAACACCGCAAAGATAACTAAGGCGATGCAGATGATAGCTGCGTCAAAAATGAGAAAAGCACAGCAGCTTACTTTGGCAAATAGACCATACGCAGAGAAGCTACAAACAGTTCTGGCTGACCTTGCAGCGCAACCTACTGAATCAGGGGATATTCACCCTATCCTACAACAACGTAAAGTCGCTCATACGACTATCATTCACATTACTCCAGACCGAGGGTTATGTGGAGGGCTCAACGCAAATATCAACAGAATGGCTGGCCAATTTATCATTGAAGAACAAACCCAAACAAGCATCATCGCCGTAGGGAAAAAAGGTAGGGATTTTATGATCCGGTATGGCAGGGATGTAAGGGCCGTATTCGTCGATTTAGGAGACCGCCCGAGTTCCTTAGAAGCTTTACCTATCGCATACCAAGTTATAAATGACTACACAAACCACAAGACGGACAGAGTCATGATCTCTTATTCTCAATTCATCAATACTGTGGTGCAAAAACCAATAATACAACAACTTTTGCCCGTCAAACCTGCAACACTAGAAATGAGTCAAACAATCGGATATATATACGAACCGAGTGCAGAGGAGGTTCTTTCCAGCCTGTTGCCAAGGTTTGTTGAGGTAGAGATATATCAGGCAATACTAGAAAGTATTGCTAGCGAACAATCAGCACGAATGGTAGCAATGAGAAACGCAACCGATAGCGCCAGTGAAATGATAGATGCGTTAACCCTGATGATGAACAAAGCCCGTCAAGAAACTATAACTACGGAACTTTTGGACATCGTCGGCGGCGTTGCAGCTTTGGGGTAAGATATGGTCTATCTCGAGACAAAGGCCGTTATATTCGACCTAGATGGTGTACTGGTAAACAGCGAACCGCTTTATGGAATTGCATTGAACAAAGTAGTAGAACAAGAAGGAGTTGAACCTCTTACAGAAGTTGAGGCACGTAGCCTCATCGGAACGACTGTGAAACACACGTGGGATTCGATTAAAGAAATGCGTTCTCTTACTAAACCTTTCGATTACTACCTTGCAATATATGGGCAGATCCTTATGCATGTTTTTAAATCTGGATTGGAACTTCAATCAGGAGCAATGGAGCTAGTACAATCAGTAAAGAAAAATGGTATACCTTTAGGTTTGGCCACCAGTTCTTACCGTGACTGGGTAAATGTTCAACTTGATGCTGTAGGTATGTCTGGTATATTTGATGCTATTGTAACAGGAGACGAAGTTCAAAATGGTAAACCATCACCTGAGATTTATCTGACTGTGGCGCAACTGCTAAATATAAATCCCACCGATTGCCTTGCAATAGAAGATTCACCAAGTGGTATAGATGCAGCAGTATCCTCTGGTATATACACTGTAGCAATCAAAACAGATGAAACGGCCGGACTAAACATAAGCAAAGCGAACCAAATAGTTAACAGTTTGGCCGAATTAAACATAGGCCATTTAGATGTCGAAAATTTATCTAAGAACCCAAGATCCGTAGAAGTGAGGTGATACGTTGGCTCAAGGAACCAAAGGTACTATAGTACAAATCATCGGTACCGTCGTCGATGCGGAATTTCCACAAGGTTTATTACCAGACATCTATAATGGTCTGGAACTGGATCTAGATGGGAAGAAATTAGTTCTCGAAGTAGAACAACACATCGGCAACAACAGAGTCCGGTGCCTAGCTCTAGGCCCAACGGAAGGTATGGCTAGAGGAACAGAAGTGATAGACACTGGTGCTGGTATATCCGTTCCTGTAGGCCCAGCTTCTTTAGGCCGACTTTTCAACGTAATAGGAGAACCTCTTGATGGATTAGGGAAGGTTGATGCTAAAGAATATTGGCCTATTCACAGAGACCCCCCTTCATATGAAGATCAATCTTCTACTACCGAAATTCTAGAAACAGGCATTAAGGTTCTAGATCTTATTGCCCCATTTACTAAGGGAGGTAAGGTTGGTGCATATGGTGGTGCGGGCGTTGGCAAAACAGTAATCATCATGGAATTAATTCGTAACATAGCTAGGGAACATAGTGGATATTCTGTATTCGCGGGGGTTGGCGAACGATCTCGAGAAGGGAACGATCTCTGGCACGAAATGCAAGACTCTGGTGTAATCAAAAACACTGCATTGGTATTTGGACAGATGAATGAGCCTCCTGGTGTCCGTCTACGTATCGCTCTAACTGGATTAACAATGGCAGAGTACTTTCGAGACAAGGATAATCAGGATGTCCTGCTTTTCGTCGACAACATCTACCGCTACATATTAGCAGGGATGGAGGTGTCGGCTCTATTGGGCAGAATGCCTTCAGCGGTTGGATACCAACCAACTCTCTCAACTGAAATGGGTGAGCTTGAGGAAAGAATAACATCCACGAAAAATGGGTCTATCACCTCATTTCAGGCTATCTATGTTCCAGCAGACGATTACACTGACCCTGGTGTTGCCACAACGTTTGGTCACTTAGATGCTAACGTCTCTCTCGAGAGATCCATTGCCGAACAAGGAATCTATCCGGCTGTAGATCCTCTAACCTCTACGTCTCGTGTCTTGGAACCACTAATCGTAGGTGAAGAGCACTATCAAGTAGCTCGAGGTTGTCAGCAACTACTGCAGCGATACAAAGACTTACAAGACGTGATCGCAATCTTAGGAATGGAAGAGTTATCAGAAGATGATAAAATCACAGTAACCAGAGCACGCAAAATACAAAGGTTTTTCTCTCAACCTTTCTTTGTAGCTGAACAATTTACTGGTCGAGAAGGTAGATATGTACCTGTCAAAGAAACCATACGTGGATTCAAGGAGATACTTGAAGGAAAACACGACGACCTTCCTGAGCAAGCTTTCTATATGGTAGGGACTATCGACGAGGCTATAGAAGCAGGAAAAAAGACTTAGTCACTAGGAGAATTATTCTATGGCAAGCATGCAACTCGATATTATTACCTCAGAACGAATACTCTTCTCAGATAAGGTAGATGGGGTTGTCGTGCCCGGTTCAGAGGGGGAACTTGGAGTTTTGCCATATCATGCGCCCCTCTTAACTGTAATTCAACCAGGAGAGCTGAGAATTGTTAAGGATGGGGAAAATGATACATCTATTGCAATAAGTGGCGGGTTTATTGAGGTGATGAGCAACAAGGTGGTTATCCTCGCCGACACAGCCGAACGGTCTGATGAAATCGATGAAGCACGTGCAGAAGAAGCAATGCGCCGTGCAAAGCAACGACTCGAAAGCCGTACCTCGGACTTGGATATGGAACGTGGTATTGCTGCTTTAAGACGATCCGAATTCCGCATAAAGGTTGCTCGTCGACACGGCCAGAGGCCATCCCATTCAACAACAAACTAGCCACTAAAGGTATAAGTAGGAAACAAAATGGCATTTGAAACAATCATCTTCGAGAAAAAAAATCATATCGCAAGAATAACACTTAATCGCCCTGAACGAATGAATGCACTAAATGAGCAGATGTTTGATGAAATTAATGCGGCTCTTGAAGACACTGCTATGGATGACGACATTAGAGTTATGATACTAACTGGCGCAGGAAAAGCGTTTTGTGCATCTGCAGACATAAAAGACTTAGGCCCAGGAAAAGGTGATCGTCTATTAGAAGGAAAAAGTTCCTTCGAAGCTTGGAACTTTATTCGTACACACCCTCAACGTGTCACTATTCAAATCCATAAAATGGATAAACCTACTATAGCAATGGTGAACGGACTGGCAATAGGTGATGGTTTCGATTGGGTACTTGCTTGCGATATTCGCATAGGATCAGAGAATGCTCGCTTCATGAATGCATTTATCAAAATGGCTCTGGTATCTAACACAGGAGCAACGTGGCTATACCCTAGGGCTATTGGTATGAGCAAGGCACTAGAGTTACTATATACAGGAGACTGGGTTGATGCAGAAGAATCTTTGCACCTAGGTGTGCTAAACCATCTGGTACCTTCGGCAGATCTTGAGGAAAAAACAATGGAACTAGCCCGCAAAATAGCAGATCAGCCACCCATCCCAAACCGACTGGTAAAAGGAATGGTCCGAAGAGGGCTGAATGACACTTTAGAAGAACATCTCATTGAAGGGGCAGAAGTAGAAGTACTCACCCTCACGACAGAAGATCACAGGGAAGCATTAGCAGCCTTTAAAGAAAAACGCAAAGGGATATTTAAAGGCAAATAGAAAGATTCAAAGGGAAGGTCTCCTTTGCAAAACAACCACGGCTGACCCTGAACTCGCAACTTCTTGCCTCGTCGTATTTTCAACAACTAGCTCACATGTTACTAAAGCGTCCGTCTTATCGATAAACTTTCGCTGTACCTTCCCCTTACAGACAATCGTGTCTCCAGGATATACAAAATTCCGATACTTAACGCCTAAACTACGAAGAGATCCTGGATCACCTGCCCAGTTAATAACTAGTTGAGCTAAAAACGCGCCTTCCATCTGGCCGTCTACAAAAGGTCCAACGAATCCCTTTTCCCGAGCATGATCTGCATCATAGTGAACGCGCATGAAATCCCAAGTAGCAGCACCATACATCATCATACTAATACTATTTAATGTTTTAACTAACTCTGGAAGATCAATGCCTTCACTAACGTCCTCAAAATAAAGAGTGTCAGCCATTTTAATATCCCTCAATTCATGAATAACTTATCCCCAAAGAACCTTAGAAAGACACTTAGCATGATAGTCTACGCCCCCAAAAGAAACGGACGCAGCAAGAGCACGTCTAGTATAAAGTTCTAGTGGATACTCAGTATAATAGCCTACAGCTCCTGTAACTTGATGAGCAAGCCTAGTAATCAAAGGGTAAGCATGGTTTAGTTTTAGTTTTGCGGCATAAACTGCACTATCACTGGGCATGCTGTTCTCGAGAAGCCAGCAGGCTTGGTATGCCAATAATCGCCCCATTTGAAGTTCTCTGTACATATCTGCACAGTGGTGATGCACCGACTGAAAAGATCCTATCGGCCTACCAAATTGCACTCGTCCTTTTACGTACTCAACCGTCATGTCTAAAACTGCTTGAGCCCCACCAACCATCTCGGCACATTTTAAAGCAGTTGCCCTTAGCAATACCTTCTGCAGTGATGCCCCTCCACGGTGAATTCCACCTACTGTATCACTAGCTCGAACGAACTTATCAGTCATTTCTACTTGAAATAACTTATCTCCACCAACTGAGGTCATACGGGTCATACTGATAGCAGAATCTTTAGAGTCAACTAGAAATAAGGATAGGCCACGAGTCGGTGATCGACCATTTTTTGTCCGATCAACCCAAAGAATATAATTTGCTAAGTGAACATCTGGAACAAATTTTTTGACACCACTAAGTAAAAATCCATCCCCTTTTGATTCAACAAGGTTCCCCATCCCAACCTCTTCTGCTCCACCATGTCCCTCTAGATATGCCACTGATAAAAGGATTTCTCCAGAAGCAATTTTTGGCAACAGTTCGGCTTTTTGCTCAATGCTACCCGCTTCCATAATAAGAAAACCACCTAAAACTGTTGAGGAAATAAAAGGTACTGGTGCAGCTGAATAACCTAGTTCTTCGACAAGAAGCGCTAAATCAAAAAAACTACCCGAAGAACCCCCATAGGATTCTGGGAAAGGAAGCGCATTCCACCCCAATCGGCTTATACGATCCCAAAGTTGTACTGGAAGACCATTCTCGTCATTCTCCATAGTCCGAACTATATCCACAGAACATTCGGCCTGAAGCAGTTCTCTTGCAGCACGTTTCAACATTTCCTGAGCTTCAGACAAAACTATATCCATATACCGTCCTCTAAACTGAGATTTCTGATTTTTTAAGTGCCTCGCGGAAGCCCAAGCCCACGTGAAGCAATAACATTACGGCTAATGTCGAAGCCACCAGCAGCAAAATGAAAGAAAAGTCTATCAAAATAATTGTGCTCAAATTCCCCGTCAAACGGAGCCGAAGGGTCGCCTCTTTGAAGCTGGGCAAGAGGTCCTAGAATATCAATAGCGACCTCGTCTATTTCACGAACAGTCTCACGTTTCACTAAAAATGCCAGCCCTGTTTCATGTTGTGGTTGATGACCCCTAGCATGCATTGAAGCAACCCAGTAACTCATTAAACGCGATGCTTCCACATCGGCATAAATCCTGGCAAGCTTTTGCCTAATAACAGGATCCTCTATTATGTACTTTCCTTGACGCTTAGTTGACTTACAATATTCAATGAGTCGGTCAAAACTACGCAGCAACATACCCGGCGTACCAATGACTGCACGCTCATAATCGATTGCTCCCATAATATAATACCAACCCATGTTTATTTCTCCCAATACAGAAGACCTCGAAACACGAACCTGATCAAAGGTCACGGTCGGATGGTACCAACCACTAATAGTATTAAACCCACCCATGCTAATCCCAGGACTGTTCATATCCACAATGAAAAGGGAAATACCTTTGTGTCTTGGTAAATCAGGGTCTGTACGAACGGCCACCCAACCATAATCAGCATGATGGGCGTCTGAAGAAAAGGCCTTTTCACCGGTGATGATAAAATCATCTCCATCTGCTACCGCCCTAGTCTTAAGTGAAGCAAGGTCAGACCCAGCCTCCGGCTCGGAATAACCAAGAAAAAAATCAATGTCTCCACTTGCTATCTGAGGTAGGAAATGACTTTTCTGGTACTCCGTCCCATAGGCCAATATAGAAGCAGGAATATAGGAGATAGCACGACCAGTACTGGGGGCACCATGATATTCCATCTCATCAGACAAAATGGCCTCAAAAATCATATTTTTGCCCTGACCTCCATACTCCTTAGGCCAACCTACTCCAATCAAACCATGTTGTGCTAATTCTTTACGAAAAGACTTTGTGAACTCCTCAGTATACCCATTCCCTTCCCGTGAATCACGATGAGCGTCAACAGATTTAGGAGACATTTCTCGAACGAGAAACTGACACACTTTTTGGCGAAAAGTCTCCTCTTCATCTGTAAAATTAAAACGCATAAAAACTCCTATTCCTAAATAGCGTGTCAAATAAACTAAGAACTGAGGCGATTCACCATCGTCTCTCTGTTCTCTGCCAAAAGCTCTCCATGTTGATTGGTGTAAGTTATATCAACCAAGAGAAAAAGCAAATGACCTGTACGTCCATGACGTTCATAAATATCGCTAATTTTCCAGGTGGCAGTAATAATATCATCATATGTCACCACTTTATGGAACGTGTAATCATTACTCGCTCTTATTTCTTGACCAATTGGTAAATGTACCCGATCGGAATAACTACCTTCTTGATCAAGCCTCCCGTTATAATACTGAAAGGTCTCGCACACAAGTGTCGGTGGTGCAATGAGATCACCATATGGACCCTTAACAGCTTGATCCAAATCTACGTACAGAGGGTTAAGGTCACCTATAGCTATAGCAAACATACGAATTATTCCACGTCCAATCTCTTCGGGAGCAGTAAAGACATGTTCAACACCAACGAGATGTCGATACTTATTGGCTATATCCCCTACTTCAGGCATACTTCCCCCTTATCTGAGCTAACCAGATACTGAGCTTTGTAATTCTTTAATTGTCTCTACAGCTCCCTTTATTAGTTCGTCCATAATAATGGCAGCCGGCTTCCCTTTTCTCAACATACCACCAACCTGCCCCGAAGGATTATTCACAAGATCATAGCGCCCAACTTCCCGAGCCGCAGCAGTGAAATCCTCCATTAATATCCCTTGTAAGGGCATCGGTAGAGGATCTAAACCTGATTCTTCCCAAGCCTGTATAACTGCATTACGATAGTTCCTTGCTGTCTTTCCTGTATACGTACGACTAGGGACAAAGTCTTCTGATTTGCCTCCTAGAATTTGTTCTTTTTGTGGCCCCGGAATAATACACTCCTCAGCTACTAAGAAAGCTGTACCGATCCAAACTCCCACTGCTCCTAGGGCTAGTGCTCCCGCCACACCACGTCCATCGGCTATACCTCCAGCGGCAACAACAGGAATAGGCTTCACCGCATCTACTACCTGAGGTATTAGTGGAAAATTAGCAATTGTACCAGTATGTCCTCCGGCCTCAGTCCCTTGTGCTACTACAATATCAACACCAGCCTCCATATGACGCTGTGCGTTCCGAACCGAGCCTGCCAAGCCGATAATTTTCATTCCTTGTTCGTGGGCTCGTGGGATTACCCACGAAGGATCACCAAGTCCCGCAGCAAAAACTGGAACTTTTTCCTCCAATACAACTTCTACCTGTTTCTTAATGTGTTCTGGTGAAAGAAATGTCTCTTCTTTAACTTTTGTCTCTGGAAGATTAAATTTACGCATCAGAGAAAACACAAATTCAACATGCTTTGGATACTCTTGAAGAAGTTGTTGACGCACAGCCGAGCGAGTGTCATGAGTTGAAGCAACGGTAACAGGTAAGAGTAGATCTACTCCAAAGGACTTGTCTGTTAACAAGCGTATCTCTTGAATACGCCCTCGTATTTCTTCTGGATCAAGGCCTGCACCTCCCATGACCCCAAGACCTCCAGCATTAGAAACAGCTGCAACGAGGGCTGGAGGAGTAGCTTTACCCCTAGATGCCATACCTGCAAGAATTATTGGGTATTCAATCTCCAGTAGTTCACAAAGCTTTGTACGGAAATCGTATCTTCGCATGATATACACTATTTCACGAAGTTCAGGCCCTTAGACCGTCAAGGAAATGAGCTTCCTGACGGTCATCCATCGAAGGATAAGCATAAATATCAGGACTGATTTCATCTAATATTCCATCGAATCGTTGCTTCAGTAATGGTGCAACCTCATCATAGAGACCGACAACTGCAAAAGTGTGGATCATCTCATCAGAAATCTGTTTGGTCATCTCATCCCATTTCTGCTCCAACGAAAGTGTATGAAGACGGGGAATTAACTCTTCCCATCCATGAACTTCAAGGACAAGCCCATAAGTACGGGTTGATGAGTGAAACGCAATATCTCGTCTTACCTTCTCCATACCTTGCTTCAGATCCTTTTTACTCGCTCCTGTTATAACAAAACCGCCGCCACTGATTTTAACGGATTTAGGATCTCTACCAACACTCCTCGCTCCTTCTGCAACATATTTGCTAACGACCTTACGAATGTATTCTGGAGAATTCATCGTAAGAACAACAGCACCATCAGCTATTGCCCCAGCAAGTTTTAAATTATATGGGTTGACCCCTCCTATATATACCTTTGGAAAGGGATAGGGAAGCGGCCCAGGATCAAAATCTTCTGGCATAAGTGTGAAAGTATAATTATCACTCTGATAATTAAGAGGGGTGGAATTTTGCCATGCAGACCAAATCGCACGCAAGGCTAAAACGTAGTCACGTAATCTTGGACCAGGAGGGCTCCATTCTATTCCAAATCTGCGAACATTATGAGCCTTAACCTGTGTGCCAACCCCTAGCTTAAATCTTCCCTTCGAGTAAAGTTGCAAATCCCATGCAGACATTGCCATCACCATAGGACTACGAGGAAAGGCAATAGTAAGTCGGCTTTCAATTCCGATATTTTCGGTAGCGTTCGCTGCAACAGCCAACCTCAACAAGGTGTCGTGACGAAGCTCGTGAGCTGCCAAACCATCATAACCCAACGATTCTATTCGCTTTGCTTCTTGGGCAGGACCACTTAGGTCATCCATCTCAAGTCTTCGTATAACTTCCATTCCCACTCATTTTTCTCCGATTGATTTATGTCAGAAACGTATTAAATCAAACAATAGCCACTGCCGTAACCTCTATAAGCCATTCCGGACGCAGAAGATCGAAAACCTGTACACCTGTAGCTGTTGGAAATTTTTCCCCAAAGTATTTACGTCGCACATTTGCAATCTGTCGATAACCAGTAATCCCATTTGGTGCAACCCATTCAACAGTATTAACGATATCATCCATAGAATATCCACCAGCTGCTAAGACTTTTGCTATGTTTTCATATGCTTTATCCGCCTGGGCCAAAACATCACCTTTACCTACAGTTTGTCCTGATACGTGATCTACACCTACCATTCCAGCAATATGTAAAAAACGTCCCTTTTTCACTCCTGGACGATAAGTCAATCCTTCAAACCTTTTATCCCACTCAGGGATCCTGATTTCCTGTCTACCTTCTCCCAATACCGCAACAACATCAAGATCAACGTATGCCTCAGGATGGAGCAATCTATTCATTACGATACCAGTAGATGCTGGATATTCACCATCGAAAAAGCTTTCCCTTACTTTAACCGTATTCTTATACTCATTGAATGCTCTGGGGGATATAAAATCCACACTGCTAATAACATCACTAGGTTTCCCACCAACAAATTTAAGGATATCGCCAACATTTTGATAAGCAAGTTCCATTTGACGAGCACTATCTCGAGGATAAGTAGCCTTTCCCTCAATATATTCATGGCCAATTAGACCCGAAAGCCATAAGGTGTCCCCAGCTTGTACAGCCGGAATAGATTCAAATCGTTGATGATCCCCAAAATCAGGATAAACAGAATGCTTTTGGTCTCGCATAGCCACGGCGCTAATTTCTATCAAAGCATCAGGCCGTAAAAGCCGTTGAACACAAAAAGCCGAATCCGATGCAGGCAAAGGCCCAAGATATTTTGATCTGATTTCAGAAACCTGTGGATACTGATGTAAAGCAGTCGGATCAATATGTTCTACCGTCCTTACGACGTTAGCGAAACTCATACCGGCCGCTTCCAACACAACCCCCATCTTCTCAAATGCAAGCTTCGTCTGTTCTACGATATCCCCCTTGCAAATTATTCGGCCCTTTTCTTTATCATAAGCGCTAGCTGTGTTTCCGGATATATAGAGTATCCCATTCTTCTCGACACCTAACGTAAAAGTGTAGCGATTCAGATCAAGCCACGGAAATTTCTTTGGATCTATCTCTATAATGTTTTTATTCATAAATCCTCCTCCCTAAGGGGTACTTCATACGAGTGTTTCAGACCGAACAAGCCTTTGAATTTTGCTCTTGGAAAAGCCCAACAATTCTTCCAGTACATAAAGATTATGTTCTCCTAAAAGAGGCGCCCTAGGATACTCGACGGGACGCTTCCCATCGATTTTCCAAGCAACATTATCAATAGGGCGCCATCCTGTTTCAGGATGGTCAGTCCAAGCAATAAAACCCCTATCTATAAGATGGCGGTCCTTCAGTAATTCCAACGAATCAAGTGCCGGGAATGAGGGAACTCCCACATGTTGGAGAATTTCCGTTATTTTATATGGTTCATAATTCAACGTCCATCCTTCAATCAGGGAATCAAGTACATCCTGGTTTGCCAGCCTTTGACCTGCGTCTATAAACCGAAGGTCACTAGCCCACTCCGGTTTTCCAGCAGCAACACAAAAGGATCCCCATTGTGAATCTAATGAGACGGAGATAGCAACCCACTTCTGGTCACCCTTACAACGATATATATTGTGAGGAGCCTTCTCTTTATCGCGATTCCCAACGCGTTCAGCATCTCGGCCATTCATAGTGTACTCAGCAACTGATTCCGGCATCATTGCTGTCAAAGCTTCGGTCATAGCCACCTCAATATACTGACCTTCACCATAGACCTCCCGGTGATAAAGTGCCTGTAATATACCAAGTATAGAATAAGAGCCACTAAGTGGATCAGGGAAAATCCCCCCCAAAATTCTTGGATGTCCTTCAGGATATCCTGTTGCTGCTGCTAAGCCACTGAAAGCATTAATTACGCTATGGAATCCAACGAAATCTTTCATTGGGCCAGATCGCCCAAAAGCACCCAGAGAGAGATAGATGATATCGGGCTTTAACTTTCTTGCTTCTTCATACCCAAGACCAAGTCTGTCAATCGTTCCGGTAGCAAAATTCTCGAGAACAACATCACTGATGGATATCACTTTTCTAGCTAATTCAACTCCATCTGGATCGTGTAAATTAAGGACTAAGCTTAGTTTATTAGAGTGCATAAGATTACAAGCAGCACTTCTGTTTACTCCAACAACACCGTCGGCAAACGGAGGCAAAGCTCTATTAGTCATATGTTGACTACTTTCTACGAGAATAACCTCAGCACCTAACCAACCAAGAATTTGTGCAGCAAAAGGAATGGCGATTATCTGGCCGAAATCTACTACTCGAATTCCCTCTAGAGGTAACCTATTCATATTCTTTTCCTGTAAGGTTTTTTTCTTCAGAAGAATGACCTAACCATTCAGTAATCACTTCTTTATTATGCTGACCAAGTTTAGGTGCCAGCCTACGTATATTCCAAGGTGTACCTTGCATACGTATTGGAAAACCAGGCAACTTGAAGACTTGTCCATCCGGACCATCAAAGGACCACAGGTAATCTCTCTCTATGACATGTTCTGACTCCACCATCTGGGCAACGGTATAAGCGGGGAAACAAGGAACCCCTTCGCTACGAGCCTTTTTAGCAATTTCATCACCTGTATATTGTAAAGTCCATTCCATGATCAAAGGCTCTAGAGCATCCCAGTTTCTAGCTCTCTCGCCAGGGTCTGCAAAAATCTCAAGTTGTGACCAATCAGGTCTTCCCATCATCTCGACAACTTTATTCCATTGATGCCCCAAAAATGCGGCCATTACTACATAGCCATCTTTACAGGGGAGATATGCGTTAGGCATCGCTCCAAATACATACGGAGACCTGTTTTTCGGTTCTACATAAGAAGCGTGAGATATATCCCATGTCATTACCATCGCAACGGCTTCCTGATAACTAACATCAATCTCGCACCCCTCACCAGTAAATCTTCGCTTAATAAGTGCAGCCATTGTAGCAGTCGCTGCTTGAATACCGGCAAGATACTCACCTATATTCTCGTTTGCACGCAAGGGGGGTTCCTGATCGGGATCAGAAACCATGTCTGGAATACCTGGTGAAGCATAAGCAAATCCACCTGCGCTAATAGCTATAAGATCATCTCCAACATAATTACTATATGGACCCGTCAGTCCAAATGGTGTTATAGCTGTAACTATAAGTTTTGGGTTTATCTCCTTAAGATGGTCCCTTCGTAAACGTAGTCGATCAAGCACAGCAACTGAGTAGTTGAGTACAAGTACATCAGATTCCACCAAGAGCTTGCTGAAAAGAGAAGCATCATTGTTTTCCGAAAGATCTAAAGAAACGCTTCGCTTGTTAGCGTTCAAATAAAGATGCAACCCACTCCAGTCAGTGTTTTCTATATGATCAGGGAACGGACCTCTAAAACGAGCATGGTCCCCATCATATGTTTCAACCTTGACTACATCTGCTCCAGCATCTGCCAACAACCGTGAACAATACGAACCTGCATACTGGGCACCGTATTCAACAACACGAAGCTTTGATAAGGCTCCCAAGTGCACTCGTACCCTCCCAATTAGAGCAAGAAGTTAGCTTGCAGTGTAACTACTGGCCTTTTGTATTGCCCAAAATAGCAACGCAAGCAACCTGAGGAGTTCCACCCAATGTATGGCATAAGCCAATCTGGGCATCATTTACTTGGCGCAATCCAGCCTTACCCTGTAGCTGTTTGTAAATTTCATGTGCAGTCCGTAACCCTGTGGCACCAACAGGATGACCAAAAGCTTTCAATCCACCATCTGTGTTCACAGGAAGATCCCCTTCTAATGTAAAAGTTCCTGCTTCAACATCTTCCCATCCACGACCAGCCGGGGAAAATCCAAGATCCTCGTAAATAACCATTTCAGTAATAGTAAAGCAATCATGTACTGTGGCAACATCTATTTCCTCCCTCGGATTCTTTACTCCTGCCTGTTCATAGGCCTGACGCGCAGCATTACGGTTCGCATCAAACCCCACATAATCGAATCCAGGGCGAAGGGTAGGTAGCATAGGATCTACGGAAAGCCCAATCCCTTTAATAAATATTGGGTCCGAACGAAAACTAGAGGCCAAATCTGCCCGACATAGAATCGCTGCTGCCGCTCCATCCGTTGTTGGACAGCAATCTAGAAGGCCTAAAGGTGAAGATATAATTGGTGCTTTGAGCACCTCATCAATCGTGACTTCCTTTTGAAAATGAGCTTTTGGGGACATCGTGCCATTATGATGGTTTTTGACCGAAATCTTTGCCAGTATTTTCTTCCCACGCTCATTATCCCAACCATGATCATGAAAGTAGCGCGTAGCAATATTAGCGAAATAGCCAGGAGCAGTAGCACCAGCCTGATAAACAGGGTTGGTTCCCCTACCCGTGCCGAGACCGGGAAAGCCAGTGTCTTTTAGTTTTTCAAAACCTACTGCTAAAACAACATCATAGAGGCCCGATGCTATGCCTAAGGCAGCATTCCGTAATGCCTCATGCCCAGTGACACACCAATTCTCTACTCTTGTGATAGGAATATTTTTTAATTTTAACGGGTCAGCAATTGTTACACCTGCCTCACCAGACCGAAGCGTACCGACCCAGGCAGCTTGAATATCCGAAGGCTCTACACCCGCGTCTTCATAAGCTTCGTAAACAGCCTCGATAATCATATCCTCAGAGGATGCATCCCAACGCTCACCGAACTTACTAATCCCCATACCTACAATCGCAACTTTATCCTTCAGGGATTCCATAATCGCCTCCTCAGGCTCTATTTAGAAGATAATCCATTGTCTCCCCGAACGGGGCGAGCCTTCCAATAATAGTTGTACATATCAGCACCTTCATGCATCCGTCGAAAAGTCATTTCCACTGGAAGATCAACCTTAATTTCCTTTGGATCACAATCGGTCATTAAGCAATCGATACGAGTTTGCCCTTCGCTAGATTCAACCACTCCCTTCACTACGGGAGGATTCACTCCACCTGCTAAATTATCTAGTGAAAATGTAAAAATCTTTCCACGATGATCGGCTAAGGGGACCTCTATATAATCATCTCGTCTCTGGCAAACATAGCAGATTCGCTGAACCGGAAAAACCGTAGAGTCACATTTGTTGCAACGACTTCCATTTAATCTTAATATAGAGTTACGTAATCTCCAAGTGATAGTCGCACCACTATATTCGAATACTCGCAATCTAGCTTCCGGCGGTAAAGAGGTCAGACCTCGAAACATTACATATTTTTGATACGTATCAAGAGTAAGTCTACTCTTAAGGTAACCATCGACTCCCTTTCTTCCTCCAATCTGGTCTATTTGAGAAACAACCCTAATATGAAATGCATCAACACCTTCGCCATAACCAGCTACTAAAAGTCTATCCCCTGGCTTGGCACTTTCCAGAGCCGCTACCAATAGAAGCAATGTCTGAGCTGATCCACAAGCACCGACACTCGCGATAAGAGAATCTTGCAGTTGAGTTTCTGGATCGAGACCAAGCGATTTTGCAACTGAAACACCACTCCTTAAATTAGGGCTATAAAAAACAGCCTTAGCAACACCCCTAGGTTCAATTTCTTCCTTCATCATGAGTGCCTTAACCGTCTCTCGCATATTGGCTATATACCCCTGGTCAATAACCCAGCGATCCTCCCAGGACCTCACAAAAGGATCTATATCACGTCGCCAAACATCATTGAGTTCATCTGCATGCGTTAAGAAACCATCGATACTTGCTAGAATTTTTCTCTTACTCGTACCTCGGCCCACAACTATAGCCGCAGCAGCATCACCGAACATTTGTTCATCAACACTCTTCGGATAACCCATTCTTATATCTGCAGCAACTACTAGGATTTGGTCTGCTTGGCCACTCTCAACGGCTGCGATGGCAGCCAATAGCGCATTGGTACCGGACCGAATACTATGGGCAAAATCTGCAGTCAAAATGTTGGTCGAAAGACCAAGCACCGCTGAAATAAGAGTTGCACACCCCTTCTCGTTATAGGGTGCCGTGGTCGATGCAAAGTATACTCCTCCAATCGTGTCTCGGTTTACCCCGTTTAAACAATCCCTTGCAGCTTCAACAGCCATCGTGATCGAATCCTCATCATGGTTCGCAACGCTACGTTCGCCACCTATAGAACGTGCTCCCCATGCCTGCGCAATTGAACTCCTGGGTAAACGGTATATGGGTATATAAGCCCCTGCAGCCACGATACCTACAGCCTTATCTAGTTTAGTTTTCCTATCTACCTTATTAGTTATCATTAATCATCCAGATTTTGGGTTCAAAAAACCTATACTAAGAATCCAAGCATACTTGTGGAGTTTACATACTGTCAACAATAGTTAGCCTGGATATGTACTGTCTAGGTTTTCTCAATTATAATTACATAAGATCCGATTCTAGACTAAACAGTAATTCAGGAGTGATTCACGACGTTGTTTGATATCCTTGTTAAAGATGGAAGAATCATAGATGGGACAGGACGTCCCTCATACAAAGCCAATATTGGCATACAGGGAGACACCCTCACCATCCTACGTGGAGACTCCACTAGTCTGGCTTCAGGTCAGGTTATTGATGCCAGCGGATGTATCGTCGCTCCTGGCTTCATTGATATGCACTCTCACTCAGACCTTGCCCTTCTCACCGAACCTAGGCACATAGCAAAAATCAGTCAAGGTGTAACGACAGAAGCCTTAGGAATGGACGGTTTATCCTACGCACCAATTTCCCAAGAAAAACTGGGTGGCCTTATCCAATACCTTGTAGCAGTTAACGGCCATGCACCACCTGGAATACAGTGGAGCTCAGTTAAGGAATTTCTCGATCTATTCGATAATCGTACCTCTTGTAACGTCGTCTATTTCGTACCTCACGCTGCTTTAAGAATTGAGGCAATGGGATGGGAAGCACGCCCTGCAAACCCAAATGAACTCAAAAAAATGCAGCAACTTGTAGAACAAGGAATGAAAGATGGCGCTTTCGGTTTCTCAACAGGCCTAACTTATTTCCCAGGCACATACAGTGATACGAATGAATTAATCGAGATAGCACGTAAGGTTCGCCCTTATGGCGGAATATATATAACACACAGCCGTTACTACTTAGGCGACCAGCTACTAGATCCTTTCAAAGAAGCCATATCCATCGGGGAAAAGGCAGGTGTCCCCATACAGCTTTCTCATTTTCATAACCCAGTCGATGGAATGGGTAAGCAAATGGTCGAGTTAATTAACCACGGACAAAACAATGGTATAGATGTAAGTTTCGATCAATACCCATATCCCGCCGCGAGTACTCTCCTTCTATCTCTAGTTCCTGCCTGGGCACATGCTGGTGGACCCAATGCCCTGCTCAGCAGAATAAAAACACGAGATGTACGAGAGCAGATCAAAGATAATATAACTCCACAATGGGGTGGGGGCGGAGATTTTCAGGATTATATATTGAGTAGAATAGCTTCAGGAAAAAATAAGGAATGGGAAGGTAGATCAATATCAGATCTGGCTAATTCTAAACGCAAAAGTATTGTCGATACCATATGCGATTTACTAATTGAAGAAAACCTTGACGTAGCATTCGTCGCACGAACAGGAAACATTGAAAACATAAGCACAATACTTCAACACCCTTCTCAAATGTTTGGCAGTGATGGACTCCTCACAGGGGGAAAGCCAAATCCCCGCAGTTACGGTACTTTCCCATATGCTCTAGGACAGCTGGTACGTGAACAAAACATTCTTAGCTTAGAGGATGCTGTGAAGAAGATGTCCTCAATACCTGCTAAACGCCTCGGTTTAAAAGACCGAGGTGCCATTGAAGACGGCATGAAGGCGGATATTGTTGTGTTTAACCCGGACACTGTACGAGCCATGTCCACATTCGAAAACCCCAAACAATTACCCGTTGGCATCAACCACGTTCTCGTAAACGGCCGAATCGTTATCTACAAAGGAGAACACACCGGGGATCTACCCGGTCGATCGCTACGCAAAAATTAGTTCCCCTTCAACTTTTAAGATCACGTATGAATCTACCCAAAAGCTGATAGTCACTTTTAGGATCAAGTTTTGGGCGAAGAAAGGTAAAGCATACTTCGTCTACGAGATTCCCGTATCTTTCCTTCGCTTTAACTCCGATCTCTTCTGGTGAACCTACAATTGCAAACGTTTCAAGCATCTCGTCTGTAATTTCGTTCGCTAAATCCAGGATCGATTTTTCTCGAGCTAATCTCCTCAAGTGATTAAATTGATCCAACCACCCATGAACTCGAAAAACCTCTCGGTAGTTATCACTATACGAACCATAAAATGCTATTACTTGTCGAGCACGTAATTTGGCATCTTCAATCTCTTCCCTATTCCTCCCTGTAGCCACAGTACCACCACTAGTAATTTCCAAGTCGCTGCGAGTTCTTCCTACTTTCCGAGCTCCTTCATCCAGATTGGTTAAAACGATTTCGGAAATATATTTCGCGCTGTTAAATGTTTGAACCTGAAATCCATCTGCAATTTCCCCCGCCAAACGCGTGTTATTTGGACTAGAGGAACCTAAGTGAACGGCAGGACGACCATGTCTAAAGGAACCAGGATGAAAGGCAGGAGGCATTAACGTAACCGAATAATAATCACCTTGATGGTCTATTCCCGTCCCATTTTGCCAAGATTCCCAGACAGCATAAAGAGTCTGTACATAATCCCTCATTCGTGGAGTTACAGGCGAGTAGGGCATGGCAAATCTGTGTTCTATCTGTTCCTTCGCTTGTGCAACCATCCCTAATTTAAACCGACCCTTTGAATAATCCTGCAAGTCCCAAGACGTATATGCAGTTAAGACTGGACTACGTGAGAAAGCTATCGCTGCTCTTGTCTCTAGGGAAATTCGCTCAGTAACGCCTGCAGCAACCACCAAAGGCATGAAGGCCTCATGGTTGAGATCATAGGATGAAAAGCCATCAAACCCCAAATCCTCTGCCATCTCAGCTTCTTTGGCCACTAAATTTAAATCAGAGCTTTCTTGTCTGAAATATACCTGCACGTTTCATCTCCTCAATCTCTATTCGAAAAGAATGGTTTCTTCACTCAGGAAGACCAACAATCCGAACCATGGAGTGCACTTTGTAAATACGGTTAATATTCAACAGCATAGCAGTGAATTCTTCAACGTATTTAGAGTTTGCTAAATCTCCCCCATCCACCCCACGTATATTTGGAATACGCTGAGCAAGGGATATAACTTCTTCCTTAGCATCATCATAATCAGAGCAAACAATAACATCACCCTGAATGATTCGGTCAGGTACCCAAAGATCTACAGCACTAACGTTCTGAAACGCTGCAACGACTTTTGAATTTGGCAATAATCTTTGAGCCTCTTCAGCTGCAGAACCCTCATTTATATCCAAGCTTTTAATTTTCCCACCATCGAAGGAGACCGGTGCAACTGTATCTACTATCAGCTTTCCTCTCAAGAAAGGTTCAAGTGACTCGAGTAAAGTTGCTTGACCCGCATAAGGAACAGTAATAAATACGATATCTGACATATTGATAATTACAGAGTTCTCTCCGCCAACAACGCGAATCGCCTTTCCACGTTCTTCTATTGTTTTTGCTATCTCCTTAGCACGTTCTGCGTTACGTGATCCTATAGCCACATTTTCACCAGCTAGGGCTAAACGTAAAGCAAGACTTCGTCCTTCTGGTCCAGTACCGCCCAAAAATCCTATCATAAATTATTCCTCCAAATTGAGTCGCGTTATATAAATACTTTAGTTAAAACAAGATACATATTTGCGGTTTTTACTAATTGAAACGAACAACCTGAGTTCCACTTAAATGATCATGCCAAGCACGTCTAAGAGGGTCATAAATTACTGCCAAATGTCCCATAAGCAATAAAGCGACTGCAATAAATGTAACAATCTCAGGACCATCAAGGAAAATGGCCACGAAAACAACTGGAAATCTGCATAGTTCTCTGTAGATTATTTGCCTTTGCCTAGGCATTTCTCCATCTTTATTCAAAACACCAAGTTTGAAGGCTTTTTTTCCAGGAGTTTGTCCATACATGACCGTAAGTATAACGAAATATACTGGCCATATTATTGCAGTAATAAACACATCTATAAATAGGTTCATTAGAAATATCGATGTATATACAAGAAGGAAATCAATCATGAAAGCAGCAAATCGAATGTTAAATCCAGGTACTGTTGCAATCTCAGGAGGAGAAACTCGCTGTACCGAATCTGGGGAAATTACATCGCCTTGAAGAGGTGACTGAGAATTGAAATTTTCACCACCTGAACCAGAGAAGTCATATCCACAGGCGAAACAACAGGAAACGTCCTTAGAATTTTCCGTATTGCATATAGGACACTTCACTTTTTCCTCCATTGCTTTATTTAGCTAGATCCAAAGATTCAAAAAGAAATTTTTGGAAACGGCATGGGGAATACATTCTAACGATCAGACCGATAAAAGAAAAGTTGCATGCCCCCTGCATTCAAGACAATAAAACTCGTTCCACACTAACCCCATCAATCGGATCCAACGTAACCAAGGCGACTGTTGCCGGCTGGCTTCCTGAAGGAGCTCCACTATAAAAAGCCGGAGCTCCTTCAGATGTAACATCTCTGAAAGTATGTATGTGACCTAAAGCTATGTAATCACAATCAACTTGTTTAAGTTCGTCATACGTGATCGGAGACGATCGTAAAGGTCCTACGTGTTCATCCATAACTAAACCATGGGCCATAACAATATACCAACCACCAAATGGGCGAGAACATACGCCTTCAAGTGGATGAAATGAAGGTTCATGATTGTATACAGGACTCCCCCAAACAGAGAGTCCTAACCCTTCTAGTACCACAAGTTCACCCCTGTTCTGGAGAAGAATATGAGTGTTTGGAGACAGATCGGGTAGTCCCGTTAGAGATTGGCCAGCGTTCGTTAACAAAACATCATGATTCCCAGGTAAAAGGAAAACTGGAAATGGTAATTCGCCGAAACGCTGAAAGGCGTACTGAACGATTTCCAACGGTGATCGCCCTGAATCAAATAAGTCACCTGCGACTAGCAATCCATCTGCTTTAAGAGTGCTAGCCAGTCCCATAACTGATTCAAACCCATCCAATGCATCGTCAGGAAAGGAATCAGGACCAAGATGCAAATCTGAAGTATGGACAAGAGTAAGATTTTTCTTCATAAAATCAGTCTTATTTTAACAGTTGAAGGTCCAACATACTTCACCGCTAGAAAAAGCCCATCAAACTTATAAAGTTCAAGAAAGACACCAAAAACAAACCACGTAATTTAAACCTCACCTAGTAACAATATTGACCAATCTCCCAGGCACATAAATCAACTTCTCAACTTCTCTACCACTCAAATGGGATTGAATACGGAGGCTTTCCATCGCACGTACCTTGGCTTCATCCTCAACAATATCCACAGAGACAGTAAGTTTATCTCGAACTTTACCATTAACTTGTAAAACAAGGGTGATTTCCTCGTCTGCAGCCAAAACAGGATCCCACTCAGGGAAATTCTGGCTATGTATCGTATAAGGTTTTCCACGTCGCTCCCAAAGTTCTTCCGATACATGGGGGGCACAGGGTGCAAGTAAAACTAACAAAGAATCAATTGCTTTATTCCATGTAAGAGAGTTCACATTTTTCGACTCCCAGCAAATACTAAGAATATTTGTTAGTTCCATCAACGCAGCAAGAGCAGTGTTGAACCGAAAACGATCGATATCTTCCGTAACTTTTTTAATAGTCTTATGGATCTTACGAGTTAGGTCTCTCAACACCCTCTCATCAGAAGGGTGGTTATCAAATTCAGTAGCATCATGATGGGCCAAATCCCACACCCTATTGATCCATCTTGCCATACCATTGATCCCAGTATGAGACCAATCGCCTCCTTGATTCCAAGGGCCAAGAAACATTAAGTATATCCGTACTACATCTGCGCCAAGGGACGCCACGTAACTATCCGGTGACACCACATTACCTCTTGATTTACTCATTTTGCGATGCTCAGCAATGATTGTCCCTTGGTTGTAAAGACTGAGAAATGGTTCTCCAAAATCAAGAAGGCCTATATCTCTCAATGCTTTAATGAAAAAACGAGCGTATAGGAGATGCATCACAGCGTGTTCTGCTCCACCAGTATATTGGTCAACAGGACACCACTTCCTGACAGCGTCTGGATCGAAGGGGCCTTCAGTATAACGAGGATTTGTATAACGCAAAAAGTACCACGAAGAGTCAACAAATGTGTCCAGAGTATCAGTTTCTCGACGCGCAGATCCTCCACATGCTGGACAAACAGTGAAATAAAATTCTTTATGATACTTGAGCGGAGATTCACCTGTAGGTTTGAACTCCGCGTTCTTTGGTAAGAGTACTGGTAATTCTGCTTCTGGAACAGGGACAATACCACATCCATCACAATAGGTGACAGGAATTGGTGTTCCCCAATAACGTTGGCGGGAGATCAACCAATCTCTCATACGGTAAGAAACCTTACGATGTCCCCAGCCTTGCTCTTCAAGGTAGTCAGCTATTGCCTCCTTGCCTTCAGTAGTACTCAAACCATCAAATTGACCTGAGCTCACTTGGGTTCCATCAAGCAAGTATGCCTCTAATAAATTCTCTCCATCCCAATCACTCGGCGACACGACAACCGATATTGGAAGACCATATTTTTTCGCAAAGGCAAAATCCCGTTCGTCATGTGCAGGCACTGCCATGACAGCACCTGTACCATAACTCATAAGTACATAATCAGCTACGAAGATAGGGATTTGTTTATTATTAACCCGGTTAATTGCATAAGCGCCAGTAAACTCACCTGTTTTCTCTCTATCTACTGAAAGACGGTCTATTTCTGTTTGCTGCCGAGTAAATTCTACGTAATCGATAACTTTATCCCTATATTCCTGTGTGGTTATTTTGGCAACTAACGGATGCTCAGGAGCTAAGACAATGAAAGTAACACCGTAGATCGTATCGATTCTAGTGGTGAAAGCCCGTATATCTTGATCACCCACTCCGAGATGAGCGATATCGAAGCTGATTTCAACTCCCTCGCTACGCCCAATCCAATTTGTTTGGAGAATTTTAATCCTGTCAGGCCAATCAATAACACCAGAGAAGTCCAGTAACTCATCAGCATATTTAGTGATACGTAAGAACCATTGCTCAAGATCACGCCTTATTACAATTGTGTCACACCTCTCGCATTTTCCCTCTACAACTTGTTCATTGGCCAATACGGTCTGACATGACTCACACCAGTTAACAGGAGCATTGGCTCTATAAGCCAAACCGGATTCATACAACTTTAAAAAAATCCACTGGTTCCATTTGTAGTACTCAGGTTCCATAGAACTTATCTGTCTATCCCAATCATATATCGTACCCATGGAGGTTAGTTGCGCCCTCATATGTTTGATATTACGTACAGTCCAGTCATAAGGATGAATACCATGTTTGATCGCCGCATTCTCAGCTGGAAGGCCGAAGGAATCGAACCCCATAGGATGGAGCACATTATAGCCCTGCATCCGACGGAATCTCGCATGGGCATCTGCAGGTGCCATAGCGTACCAGTGTCCTATATGAGTATCTCCGGAAGGATACGGATACATTGTAAGCTCGTATTGTTTGGGCCTTGAATCATTATCATGAACATGATACGAGCCATCTTGCGCCCAACGGTCTTGCCATTTTTTATCTATCTCTTGTGGATCAAACCTTAGCTCTAAAGTACGCAAAGTATCTATAACCCCCTGATCACATGCTAGCTAGGGGCTAATGCTGTGTCAATCATCAAACCCTAAGGCACAGCAACCACAAGTAATCTTCCTTGCGTGACAAGTGGTCATTTGCTATAGTTCGCCAATGTGGGGGGATGTAGCTCAGTTGGGAGAGCGCCTCAATGGCATTGAGGAGGTCGAGGGTTCGAGTCCCTCCATCTCCACCATACTACTAAGATATTTACTATGGCTATCCCCTTGCGATCCCAATAACCAAGAGTCGCGAGTAGTACTGATGAGAACCCGTTTTCACCAAGCAAGCATAATTAGATTATCAGTATATGGATTTTTTGGTGGGCCGTCAGGGATTCGAACCCTGGACACGCGGATTAAAAGTCCACTGCTCTGCCAGACTGAGCTAACGGCCCCATAGTTAAATTGACCAATGACCAGATTTGTATCGATAGGCTTAAATAACCGATCAAGCATTTAATGGACAAGTCAAAAAAAATCCGGTGATTTCCATTCGTCTTTTTTCTTCAAAAACTTATACCCATATCCGCCATTGTAACACTATCAATATATGTACCTGCAAGCTAACATCGGCTTTACACCGCAACCATTGTCCATTCTAACCCAATAAAACCCCTGAAATAAACGTGAGCACTAAAATGGCAATCCAGGAACTAGCAATTCAAACATCCTCACTTGTATATGCATGTAACATAGCTCGTCAGCATAAAATTTCATGCTTTAAGGAATCGATCATATGCCTGAATTGCTAGTTCCTGGATTTTGGTTTCAATAGAGGGGCCGCGTTTTGACCTCAAAGCGAGGATGGCTTCCTCAGACCCCATACCTCGAGCGACCAAATAGGAAGCCAAGATAGTCCCTGTCCTACCGATCCCTCCCCCACAACTAACAGCAACGGCTTTCCCGTCGTCTACAAACTGCTGAATGAAACCCAAAAGCTCATGCGTGTCCTTAGGTGTTAATCCATTTCCTTCCTTAATGGGGAAATGATAATCATAAAGTCCGTAGAGCTCTATTTCCTCTGATACAATCCAAAGTTCTTTCGATTCCTGCAGTCGTACCAAGACTTTGATACCTGCATCAAACAAAAACCTGATTTCAGACCCGCCACGGGGTGCACGGCAACCCGCAAGAAACCCAGGCTCGATCCAACTGAAGTACATATCTTGATTGGTAACCAAACAGCCTCTCTAACAGACTACTATTAGGAACGATCAAACTTAAAAGAGCGAGTAGAACTACTCAAATGCCAACTCGGAAAAAGGCCAATAGCTAATCCAAGCCTTACCAACAATACTATCTAGATGAATCGGTCCCCAATGACGGGAATCACTACTTTCGCTTCGATTATCACCAAGTACAAAATACTGATTGTCCAGGAGGAGAATTTTCGGAATGGAAGGGTATGATTGCCCAATTGCGTACGACTCTAATATAACTTTATCATTAACTAAAACTTTACCATCCCTAATTTCCACCCAATCTCCAGGAACAGCAATAACACGTTTTACAAAATTCCGTGACTGGTCCTTAAAGAATTTGAACACCACTACCTCACCACGTTCGGGAGGATGAAACGGATATAGAACCCCATTATTTTCCGGAACATAAAAAGGAATTAATTTCCCAAGTCTGCCCTTATCTAGTCGGTAATAGAGAGCCTTATTAACTAGTAGATATTGGCTGTCACGCAAAGCTGGAGTCATACTCGAACCCTCAACACGAAAGTTCTGAATACTTCCTTGTAATGCCAAAAAAATCAGTATCCCGAGAAGAACTGTTTGGAATATATCACGTACTTTGGCTCGCATAGGTAAACCGCCCATATCCACGTTACTTCAATATTATAAACATCAAAAGGTATACTTGCCAATATCACAATACTAAACATATAAAGCGATACGTTATATACTGGTTATATATCGGAAGCTGACGAAAGTCTACACGAAAATAAGATATGCTTCGGACAAAGCAAAGTTAAGGGGAACAGATATGCCACATGGAAAAAGGGTGCCCTCAATAATAACCGCATGTTTACTAATTATTGCTTTAGGTTGCTCTAACTCCCCTTCTCCAAAACCCGAAACCAACGACACAACGAACCAACCAACGGCAATAAACCAAAGTGATTCACGATCGTATGGTAACGCCATAGTTGCTACTCCAAAGGTATCAAGAAAAGACGGTGAATTCGGGATATGGGTTGTTGGCACAGGACAAACAATAATTCAACCTAACATTGGGCTAGTAGAACTTGGAGTTGAGTCAAAAGAAGCTACTGTAGTGGCTGCTAGGTATAAGTCTGCCAACGCTATGAACAGTATCTTAAACGTACTCTCTGACATGAAGGTCCGAAGTGAAGACATTCAAACGAAGTATTTTAATATATCCCCAGAGTATTCATACCCAAAGCCAACCGGGCGTCGGGCTCTAGATGGTTATAGAGTAACTAATACGGTAAATGTAAAGGTCAGAGATTTGGAATCAATGGGTAACATTATCGATAATGTTACTCTAGCCGGAGAGGATCTAGTCAGAATTAACAACATACGCTTCACGGTGGAAAACACTGGCGAATCAGCAAAGAGCGCACGGGAAAAAGCAGTGAAAGACGCAATAGCGAAAGCTAATCAGTTTGCAAAACTAACGGGCACTAACCTTGGTGGTTTAGTTTATATCTCAGAAATAGGGGCGAACATTCCCACATATAACCAGCCTATAGCAAGAAGCATAGCAGCACCACAAACATTTATAAGCGGGGGTGAGTTGGACATAACCATCAACGTACAAGCAATGTTTGAGATTAATTAGTTGCACCTCTCTATTCATGACCGCTAAAATGATCTGATCCAATAATTACAGGAAAAAAACTTGGTCCTTAGTGATAGAACTATAAAAGAAGAGCTGAATCATGGCGGAATCGTCATAGATCCACTGGACTACGCTGATATACAGCCCGCCAGTGTGGATCTTCACTTGGACCGACACCTATTGCAATTTAGGGATTTCTCCCTAATAGATGTTCGCCAAGATCTAGGAAATTTAACAGAACCAGTAGAGATTCAGGACCCTTTCCCTTATATCCTTCAACCAAGTCAGTTCTTATTAGCAAGCACTATAGAGTACGTTGAGATCGCTGATGATATTGTTGCACGCCTTGAAGGGAAAAGTTCGTTAGGAAGACTCGGATTATTAATCCACGCAACAGCCGGATATGTGGATCCAGGATTTAAGGGGAACCTAACCTTAGAAATATGTAACGTAGGCCAGTACCCTATTACTCTCTATTATGGAATGGAAATCAGCCAGATTTCTTTCTTGCGACTCAGCACAGTCGCCGAGCGACCATATGGCTCTGAAAAACTAGGTAGTAGATACCAAGGACAAACCGGTCCAACCGCTACACGTTCAAGCCAAGATTTTAGCCCCAAACATAAACGAAGGACACGCTCTTATCAGCAAGAGGACAATAGGCTTAAACAATGGATACAAGGCAGTAGGTTCCAAGGAGATATAAGTGCATTCGCTCGCGAACTGGAAGTCCCTGTGAAAACTATCGAGGACTGGGTTTACGGACGTTCTGTTCCCAACCAAAAAAACCAAGGTAAACTTTTCTCTTTAACGCAAATTTCCATTTATAATACAAAGGCTGCTGGCGAACAAACCTCTCTATTGCCAACGTCTGAAACATAATATGAAATGAACTATATGAGACTAGCCCTAGACTTGGCAAAAGATGCACTAGGCACAACTAGCCCCAACCCTGCAGTAGGAGCCGTTCTGGTCAAAAGTGGTCATATCATAGGCAAAGGCTATACCCAAAAGCCCGGTCAAGCCCATGCGGAAATATGCGCGATTAACCAAGCTGGCAATCAAACAGAAAACTCTACCTTATATGTAACACTTGAACCTTGTAGCCACCACGGAAGAACACCTCCATGTACCTCAGCGATTATTCAGGCAGGCATCACAAAAGTCCACATGGCATTACTAGACCCTAACCCGCTAATTAATGGCTTAGGAAAGAAAGAGTTAGAAAATGCAGGTATCGCAGTAGCAGTTGGTGATAGAGAAGAAGAGGCAACGCAAATCAATGAAGCATATCTGAAGTTTACTAGGACTGGACTTCCTTTCATAACAGCAAAATATGCCGCAAGTCTAGATGGAAAGATAGGAACACGAACTGGTGATTCCCATTGGATCACAGGGAATGCGGCACGTCGTAAAGCAAACCAACTACGTGACAAGTATGATGCAATAATGGTTGGTATAGGCACTGTACTAAAAGACGACCCCAGACTTACTGCAAGAAACGATCAAAATTTGCCATTGCCTCAACAACCTTTGCGGGTCATCGTTGACAGCAATGGCCGAACTCCAACTACAGCAAACTTGTTCGAAGAGCCTGGAGAAATTCTTATCGCCACCGGTCCCATCGAACAAAGTCGTGTTAAAGCATTGGAAAAGTCAGGTGCAACAGTGGTCGAATTCCCCACACTAAGCGGTGTAGTGGATCTTAGGGAACTCATGAGGTTTTTAGGGCATCGCCAGACAACCTCTATACTTATAGAGGGAGGAGGGGGACTTCTCGGTTCAGTTATCGAATATAGATTGGCAGATAAACTAGTAGTCTTTCTTGCACCTATGATAATAGGAGGAGTAAATGCAATTCCTTCTATCGGAGGTTTAGGTAGTGAAAAGATCTCCGATTCTCTACGTCTAGAGAGAATCACCTTTCAGCACGAGGAAGGAGACCACCTAATAATAACCGGGTACCCTAAGAAAAAGGATACACAGGACTAGGTTCACCTTGGGTGGACTTAGGTAATTAAAGCTATGTTTACAGGAATCGTAGAAGAAGTGGGCCAAGTAAAAGAAACGACTAGTGGTAAACTAACTATCGGATGCCCAATAATCAGTCAGGGTATATCCATTGGTGACAGCGTCGCAGTAAATGGGGCCTGCCTAACGGTCACCGAGATTGAAAACAAGCAACTAACAGTAGAGATTACCCCAGAAACGCTCAGGTGCACTAACCTCGGGCAGATTGTAAAGAAGGACCGAGTCAACCTTGAACGTTCCCTTACGCTAACCGGAAGACTGGGTGGGCACATAGTCCAAGGACATATTGAAACAACTGGCACCCTTTTATCTATCAACCAGGAAGGCAACGCCACTATAATGTCAGTAAGCGCTCCAAAAAATATAATGGCATACGTTGTACCGAAGGGATTCATTGCAGTCGACGGGGTGAGCCTAACCATAATCAGACCCACTTCTACAACGTTCACAATATCTGTGATACCATACAGCCTTGAGAATACAGTATTACGATTTCGCAAACTAGGGGACGCACTGAATTTAGAAACTGATATAGTGGCGCGTTATGTGGAACGCCTAGTCAAAAAAGATTAAAACTCTATAGGGGAATACAGGTATGCCTCTCTCATCAGTAGAAGAAGCGATCGATGATATACGCCAAGGAAAATTCGTCATTATTGTCGATGATGAAGATCGTGAAAACGAAGGTGACCTCGCGATAGCTGCCGAGTGGGTAACGCCCGAATCTATCTCTTTCATGGCAACATATGGAAGAGGCCTCGTCTGTATGTCAATAAAAGGTGCTAGGTTAGACGAATTGAACCTTCCCCTCATGGTAGCAGAAAATACAGCCCGTTTGGAAACTGCATTTACGGTCTCGGTTGACTATAAGCAAAGAACTAGCACGGGGATCTCCGCCCATGACCGTGCGGCAACAGTAAAGGCACTTATAGACCCTGAAGCCAAACCAGAGGATTTCGCACGTCCGGGTCATCTCTTTCCATTACGTTATGCCGAGGGGGGAGTTCTCGTACGAGCAGGACAAACGGAAGCCATCGTAGATCTAACAACAATGGCAGGTTTATATCCAGCTGGGGTTATATGTGAAATCATGGGAGATGACGGAACTATGCAACGCATCCCCGAACTCGAGAAATTTTCAGAAAACCACGGGGTGAAAATCGTTAGTGTAGCCCAAATAATCGACTACCGGCAAAAACATGAAACGCTTATAGAAAAGGTGGCTGAAACCCGCCTCCCAACAAACTATGGCGAGTTTACAGCGATTGCGTTCAAAAGTATTTTAGATGCAGACGAGCACCTTGCACTGGTTAAGGGCAAACTCGATAAGTCTAAACCTATCCTTGTAAGAATGCATAGTCAATGCCTCACAGGAGACACATTTGGAAGTCTCCGTTGCGACTGTGGAGAACAGATTGCAGGATCGTTAAAACTGATAGCTGAAGAAGGTACTGGCGTCCTTGTCTACATGCGACAAGAAGGTCGAGGAATCGGACTCCACAACAAGATAAAAGCCTATGCCTTACAGGACAATGGCATGGATACCGTAGAGGCTAACGAGGAGTTAGGCTTTGACTCTGATCTCCGCTGGTATGGGATAGGTGCGCAAATCTTAGTAAGCCTCGGAGTTCGCCAAATGCGACTCCTAACTAACAACCCTAAAAAAGTGGTCGGTTTAGAAAGTTATGGACTGAAGCTAGTGGAAAGGGTACCTATAGTCACTCAGCCTAATACTGAAAACTGGCGATACCTAGCAACGAAACAGGACAAGTTGGGCCACCTGCTTGGAGTACCACAGGGCAAAGCAAAACGAAAAAATCCTCCGGGGAATTAAAGTGGCACCTCTAGATGGGATCACTGGAGATATAGAAGGCCATGGGCTCATTATTGGTATTGTTGTAGCGAGATTTAATTTATCCATTACCTCAAAATTACTACAAGGATCTCAGGAAGCCCTAGAGGAACATAATGTACACCCCGAAAATATAACCATAGTGAATGTCCCTGGTTCTTTCGAGCTTCCTATAGCTGCGAAGCACTTGGGCACAAATTTTAAGCCAAATGCAATCATATGTCTTGGAGCAATTATCCATCATGAAACCGATCATGATAAATATTTAGGACAAGCAGTTTCTCAAAGTTTAGCTTCATTAGCACTTGAACTCACCACCCCGATAATATTTGGAATAGTGACTACAGACACACAAGAGCAAGCTATAGAACGATCTGGTGGCATCCATGGAAACAAGGGGTATGAAGCCGCACTCACGGCCATCGAAATAGCTACTCTGATACATAAACTAGGCGAGAAAAAGAACAGGTAGTCTTACCATCTTGTTTATACCAATCTATACATGCCAAATAAATTCGACCTATATCAACCAACAGTCCTTGCCTCTTAATTCAACTCAATGCTACAGTCAATTTAGCATATACAGGAGATTATTGTGGCTCAGGATTGGATAGAACGCCTTGTTTCTGGTGACCGTAGCATCCTCTCCAAACTCATCACCTTAGTGGAGAGACGAGATGAACGAATACCAGAAATTCTAGACCAACTACCTGATCACTCAGAAACCTACTGTATTGGAATAACTGGTCCTCCAGGTGCTGGCAAAAGCACTTTGATAGATGGATTAACGGTTTCTGCCCGTACTGAAAAACTGAAAGTTGCTATAGTTGCAATTGACCCTACGAGTACGTTCAGTGGCGGAGCAATACTTGGTGACCGGATCCGAATGCAACGGCATGTGTTAGATGAGGGTGTCTACATAAGAAGTATGGCTACCAAAGGAATTAAAGGAGGGCTTTCTTCTTCAGTAGGACAAGTGATACGCCTCCTAAATGCAGCCAATACCGGAATAGTGATCGTAGAAACAGTAGGGGTAGGACAATCCGAATTGGACATAACAACAGTTGCCGATACTACAGTAGTGGTGTTAGTACCAGAGGCAGGTGACTCTGTCCAGTCTCTCAAAGCCGGTATCACCGAAATCGGTGACATTTTCGTTGTTAACAAATCAGACAGAGAAGGTGCACACTTCCAAGAAATCGCACTGAAGTCAATGGTGGCTATGGGGAAGAGAAAATCAGAATGGCAAATACCTATCATAAGAACACAAGCTGACCAAGGAAAAGGAATCAGTGAAGTTTATCAAGCCATTGGAAAACATCGAACCTTTTTAGAAGCCTCTTCTTCGTTTGAGAAACGACGCCGGGATAAAAGACGACGCGAGTTTTTTATCCTTATAGAAGACATCCTAAGAACCCGTCTAGCCAAGATGTCTAAAGAGAGTGGTTTACTCGCAAAACTTTCCGAGCAAGTCGAGAGTAACAACCTAGATCCCCTCACTGCCGCTCAACGTGTGCTCAGCGACAAATCTTTCTTATTATCTATCGGTGAAGACCCGGATTAACAAATAAAATTTATCTGCTGTACGACCGTGCAAATTACGAGGAAATATGTTACCATCCCAAAGTTCTCTTCTGTCTTTGAAAACAACGTTACAAATTATAATCAAATAGGATTTATCTTTTGAACCAAATTCCATTTCTCCGCGCATTCCAACAACAAAAACCTCAACCGGAAATTAACCTGGATGAAATTCTGGGTGGCATCAAATCAGCATTTGGTGGGATAACTGGTCGCTTCGGCGGTGGAAACATAACGGTTATACTTCTCACCCTTGTAGTGGTCATCGTTTCTCTCTGGATGGCTACTGGCCTTTATAGAGTGCCTGCTGGATCACAAGGGGTCGTGAGAACGTTCGGAGCATTTTCGGCTCTAAGTGATGCAGGACTTCACTGGAGGCTACCCGCACCAATGACTTCTCTTGTCAAAGTAAACGTCGAAGAGATACGTACTGATAGAATCGGATTTCGCCTTTCTGAACCCACTGGGAGTCAAACAGCAGGAGGGCCAATACGCAACCTCGATGAGGCCCTGATGCTCACAACTGACAACAGCATTGTAGAAGCACAGATGGTAGTGCAGTACCGCGTGGGAAATGCAAAAGATTATGTGTTTAACGTACGAAATCCCGATGAAGTTTTGCATACCACGGCAGAAGTGACACTAAGAAGCACAGTGGGCCGAACAAAACTCCAATCTGTACTTACGATTGGAAGGGCTACTATCGAACAAGATACCAGAGCCGCATTGGAGTCGTTGTTAACAAAATACCAAGTAGGTATTCAAATTACTGATTTGAAACTCCAAACAGTTGACCCACCCGACCAAGTTAAAGATGCATTCCAAGAGGTAACCCGTGCACTTGAGGATGAAACGCGCTTGCAAAATGAAGCTGAAGCCTACTTTGCAGATAAAATACCAAAGGCTCAGGGTCAGGTACAAATAACAGTACGTGCGGCTGCAGCTTATCATACGGAACAGGTTGAAAAGGCTACTGGTGAAGGTAACCGATTCCTTGCAATCTTAAAAGAATATCGAGTTGCACCAGAGGTTACTCGGCAACGTCTATACCTCGAAACAATGGAATCTGTCCTTGCTAAAGTAGATAAAACTCTAATCGACTCAGAAGTTGAGGTCTTACCATTACTTGACCTCTCTGGCAAAGATCTCTTAGACAAGGTAGGTAGCTAGTTATGAAACGTAAAAACATCTTAATCGGACTGATAGCCACTATACTTCTTGCCCTAGTAGTATCAACGCAAGCCCTGTTTAAAGTCGACGAAACTAATTACGCCGTAGTGCTCCAATTCCAGGAAATTGTGGGTATTAAGACGCAGCCAGGCCTACAATTCAAGCTTCCGTTTGTTCAAGATGTGGTTCGTTTCGATAACAGAATCCTTACAAGTGACACCCCACCTCAGGAATACCTAACTTCAGACGAAAAGCGTATTGTTGTAGATCAAGTTACGCGCTGGAGGATTAAAGAGGATAGTGTTAGGCGATTCTTCCTCACTAACTTAAATGAAATCGGTGGTCGATCACGCCTAGAACCACTGGTTCTTTCTGAACTAAGAGCTGCTATAGCAAATAAACCGTATGACACCATGATATCCGCAGGTAGAGACCAGATAATGGATGATGTGAGGAATGCAGTCCAAATTCGGGTTGACGAAGCAGGACTAGGAATGGTTGTAACTGACATCAGAACGAAACGTGCCGATCTCCCAACAGCTGTAGAACAGTCGGTCTACCAAAGAATGGAATCTGCACGAAAAGTCGAAGCGGATAGGCACAGAGCAGAGGGACAAAGAAAAGCTGATAAGATCAGGTCAGATACCGACCGTAATGTATCTATCATGTTGGCATGCGCTGATAGACTTTCCAAAGAGATCACGGGAGATGGCGAAGCTGCCGCAGTTAAAATATTTGCCAAAGCGTTGGAGCAAGACCCCGGATTTTATTCTTTCATACGTAGTCTCGAAGCATATTCAAACGCTTTAACTGAAAAAGACAAACTTATAATCAGTACTGACTCGAACTTTTTCAAACTACTTTCAGGGGGGATTGCACCTTCTATAAAACTAGCAGCTACAGTCGGGGAAGTTGAACCTTTATCCACTGAAGACATCCAACCTCTAACGAAGGACAACTTAGAAAAACTAATTCTTCAGTGCATACCTGAAACTATTCAGAAGACTGTTGCTTAACTAGTATCAACCTTCGTATGTCTCATACTAGTCATCAATTTACTCCTCTGAATTCTGGACCTAAGTTAAACGTATGACAGGTCTTTCATTTCCTTATTTAACCAAGATGAGGTGATCTATGGCGAAACCTTTAACGAGCACTGTACACTGCGACCTCGACGGGAAAATCACTTACCTAAGTAAGGATGCTGAGCAAATATTCCAATACACCAATGAAGAGCTTGTTGGAAAAGAACGTGTAAGTGTTTTCTCACCAGGATTGGTAGTTTTAGCACATGTCCCAACATGGTTGAAAAAAAGTGTACAAGATGGCCATTTCGAAACAGATACTGTTTTCGTGCGTAAAGATAAAAGCCAATTCCCTGCTCATATAAGGCTAACGCCTATCATCAAAGAAGGCGTCCAAACAGGCTATATTGGACTGACTACTCCTCTCGATGGGAAAACAGTTGAAGAAACCATGCCGAAAATTCCTCTGTTGACAAAGATTCTTTCATGGTTATACATAACAAGGTCCCCATTCCTTACAGCAACGATTGTTCCTGTTTTGCTAGGTGCAATATTAGCGCAATCGCAAACATCTACATTAAATGTTGGGGTACTCCTTTTGACCCTCCTCGGAGCATCACTTGCACATCTTGGTGTTAATACTGCAAACGATTATTTCGATTGGAAATCCGGTGCTGATCAACTTAATGAAGACTACGTGATCCCATATAGTGGGGGAAGTCGAATGATTCAACTAGGGGTGATAAGTCCCCAAGGAATGCTTAGGACATCAATCATCCTATTTGGACTAGGTGCAATTGTTGGAGCCTACCTAGCCACTACTCTGCAAATTTGGCCCCAAATTGGCATTCTCGCCCTCTCTGGAGCCGCTATAGGATTTCTCTATACTGCACCCCCGATCCGTCTCGTTGCCCGTGGTCTTGGCGAATTGGGAATTATGATTGCATTTGGCCCCCTACTCGTCGCCGGAGCAGCAGCAGTTCAAATCGGATTTATCGAGCCCATATATTTACTCGCAGGCATACCTACTGGTTTACTAACCGTAGCAATTGTTTGGATTAACCAGTTTCCAGATATTAAGGGAGATGCTGCAAGTAATAAACGAACATTGGTAGTACGTCTGGGGTTAGATCGATCACGATGGGCATACGTCATGATGGTAACGCTAACGTATATATCTATCACAACACTCGTTGCTTTATTGATCTTGCCACTGGGAGCGCTAGCTGGCCTAATCACCATACCACTAGCCTTCTACTTCATACGTAAGCTTTTCGCTGACTATAAATCTCGAGCTATCAAGGACTCTATGGCTGGAACCATATATATCCACTTTTTGACAGGACTATTGATGGTTATCGGTACATGGTTAACACTCTAGAAATTGCTACACTTGCAGGCGGTTGTTTTTGGTGCCTAGAAGCGATTTTTGAAAATGTCAGGGGTGTTAGCAGGGTAGAATCAGGATATTGCGGTGGGCATGTACAACGTCCTTCGTACGAAGAAGTCTGCTCGGAGACAACTGGTCATGCTGAGTCAATTCAGGTCACTTTTGACAGACATGTTGTTTCATACGAGGATCTCTTGACCGTCTTCTTCGTAATACACAATCCAACTACACTTAACTACCAAGGATACGATGTGGGTAGTCGCTATCGATCCGTTATCTTCTACAGCACACCAGAGCAAGAGTCTGTTGCCAAAAACACGATAGCAAAACTCGAAGAAGATACGGTGTGGAATAGCACTATCGTTACTGAAGTGAAACCGCTTACTGAATTTTATCCAGCAGAAGATTACCATCAACAATATTATAAGAAGAATACAGATCAACCTTACTGCCAAATCATAATCGCGCCTAAACTATCAAAATTCCTCAAAGAACATCTAGATAAACTCAAACCATTAGTTTAAAACCACCTTGATATAGCGAGTTGCAATTTCGATAACTATGTGTGTTTTACCATGTTTATACTTCCTGAATGAACAACCCGACCGCTAAAGCCCCCCCTACCGTTTCAGGTGAGTTAGGACTATAATCGCCCATCATAGCTATAGCTATTTACCCACCATTTACGCACTCAAAAATACACTTGGAGTAATCTATGACTGAACGAGATTTGATAGGGTACGGGAAGAACCCTCCAAAGATATATTGGCCAAACAATGCACGAATTGCCGTGTCTATAGTAGTTAATTATGAAGAGGGTTCCGAGTATTCACTTTTAGACGGAAATGATCATCATGAAACCAATAATGAGGTTCCGTCCCCAGTACCTGGAAATATTAGAGACCTTTTCAACGAATCAATGTTCGAATATGGTAGTCGCGCTGGAGTCTGGAGACTATTTCGAATTCTTGATAAATATCAGATACCAGCTACACACTTCTGCTGTGCATTGGCTATCGAACGGAACCCAGCAGTAGGCAAGGAAATAACTCGCCGGGGAGATGAAATATGTGGCCACGGGTATCGCTGGGAAGAATACTATTCCTTTGCTAAGGAAGAAGAAAGAGCCTCAATTATTAAAACGATAGCTTCACTTGAAAAAACAACAGGGCAACGTCCTGAAAGTTGGTTCACTAGATACGGTATCAGTGTTAATACGAGAGAACTCTTGAATGAAATCGGTGGTTTCGCCTATGATAGTAATGCAGTAAATGACGACCTCCCGCATTATACTAATGTGCAAAGCAAGCCTTGGCTTGTGGTACCTTATAGCATTGAAGTGAATGATGCACGGTTTTGGCGAGGTGGACTGGTAAGCACCGAAGATTTCTACCAATATATGAAAGACTCATTTGATTGCCTCTACGAAGAAGGTGAAGAAACTCCCAAAATGATGTCAATAGGACTCCATTGCCGAATTTCAGGAAGGCCCCCAAGATCTCGTGCTCTGGAACGTTTTCTTAAATACGCCAAAGGCCATCACGACGTATGGTTTGCTCGTAGAATAGACATCGCTCGTTGGTGGCTAAAAAATTACCCACCGGAAGATTAAGGAATAAGGACGGTAAAATGTCAAACAAACCAATACCAGTAGAACTTCCATCAAACCTATCAGAGGATGAAGTGCAAAATCTTGCCCACGGGCTTGGTCTCACTATTCCAGATACCGACCTCAAAGACGTCTCGGCTAGGTTTACTGCACTTATGTCAGAACTGAATAAGATACGGTCGCTGGATTTAAGCCAAATTGCTCCAACGCCTATCTTCCCTTACGAAAAAGGGGAATGCAAATGACTGCACAGGATTTAATTTTAGAAAACATAGCCACCTTGGCTCCTTTGATCCAACATAAGGAAATATCTCCAGTTGCGCTCACCGAGGCATATCTTGCACGTATAGAAAAGCTTAACAGTCGGTTCAATGCCTACATAACCATCCTAGCAGAAACTGCAATGGCTGAAGCACGGAAAGCAGAAACTGAAATAATGCGTGGAGAATACCGAGGGAAATTACACGGAATACCAATGGGGATTAAGGATCAATTTCTTACAAAGGGTATTCGAACCACGTTTGGGTCTACTATATTTGGTGACCAGATACCTAGCGAGGATGCTACAGTCGTCAGTCGACTCAAGGCCGCTGGAATCATTATGCTCGGCAAGCATAACCTTGCAGAGTTTGCTTTGGGAGGAACAAGAAAACACCCCTATGGTACCCCTCGCAATCCCTGGGATCCAGAGCGGATCCCAGGTCACTCAAGCAGTGGTTCTGGAGTTGCTGTAGCAGCATCAATGTGCACAGCAGCAATAGGGGAAGATACCGGTGGCTCTGGCCGTATTCCTGCAGCCATGTGCGGTATCGTTGCGATACGTCCGACTTACGGAAGAGTAACCCGTTATGGGGCTGCCCCAGCCTCTTGGTCAATGGATGCAGCGTCTCCCATGACTAAAAGCGTAGAAGACTGCGCAATTGTTCTAGGAATTATTGCAGGCTACGATCCAAAGGACCCACTTTCTAACAAAACTCCAGTACCAAACTACACTAAGAACCTAAAAGAAGGTATTCGAGGAATAAAGATAGGGGTCATTAAAGAACTTATTCCACCCAACTGGGCTCACTCAGATATTCGTGACGCCTTTGAACGCAACATTAAAATATTTGAGAAACTTGGAGCATCAGTATCACAAGTCTCAATCCCACTTATAAACTTAACAGCACCAATATTTGTAGCTATATGCGACACCGATGCTGCATACGTTCATTATGACAATATCCGAAATCGTACTATGGATTACGATGAAGCATCTAGAACACGATTAATGTCAGCAAGTCTAGTGTCAGCTGGAATATACACCATGGCCCAGCAAGCTCGGAATGTTTTCCGAAATCAAATGTTAGCGTCACTCAAGGAAGTGGATGTATTACTCTCACCTATGTCTTACACCCTACCTATAAAAATCAGTGATGAAGTCGTAGCATTCGAAACAAAGGAAGATGTGATTAGTAGACAATACGGGGCTCGTTCTTTTACAACCCCCTACAGTTTAAGCTGCTTACCAGCTATCTCTATCCCTTCAGGTTTCACGAATGAAGGAATGCCAATTGGCCTTCAAATTGGGGGAAGACAGTTTGACGAAGAAACTGTTTTCAAAGTAGCGTATGCATTCGAGACAGAAACAGAATGGCACCGACAGAGACCATCAATCTAAGCTCATGGGTAAATTAGAACACATCTCTGATTATTTAGCTAAATATGCCGAATCGTTGACATTCGCAGATCTTCCAATAGAGGTAATTCATCAAACAAAGCGCCTTTGGATTGACACTATAGCTTGCGCAATAGGTGGATTTTCAAGTGAACCTGCAAAAATAGCACGTGACTTGGCCAAAGGGATATCGAGCCAGAGGTCTGCGACAATTCTGGGAACTAAGATAAAGACCACCCCAGACCTAGCCGCCTTTGCAAACGGTATTTCAATTCGCTACATGGATTATAACGATACTTATACAGGGAATGAACTTGGACATCCAAGCGACCATCTTGCAACAATTATTGCTGCGGGAGAACTTATGAAAGCCACGGGGGAAGAAGCTATTGTTGCTACTGTATTAGCATATGAAATTTTCTGTAGATTTTGCGATGCAACCATAATACGAAATCGTGGATTTGATTATGCAACACTAGGAACTATATCTAGTGTTATCACTTCAGGGAAATTGCTGAATTTAACCAGAGAGGAACTTGTACAAGCCCTCAACTTGTCTATAGCCGCTAACATTGCTTTGTTCCAAACTCGGGTAGGCGATGTATCAATGTGGAAAGGTTGTGCATTTGCTAATGTAAGCCGAAACGCACTCTTCGCCTCGATACTTGCCTCCATGAAACTCACCGGACCGTCCCCAATATTCGAAGGACGAGGCGGATTTTTTAAAGCTATCAGCGGGAACGAATTCCAATTGGACCCTTTTGGGGGAAAAGGCATCCCTTTCAAAATCATGGAGTCAAGTATGAAAAGATTTCCTTTGGGTCACTTGTCTCAAACAGTAGTAGAGGCAGCCATACAGGTACGACCAAATATTGCAAAAATCGAGGATATTGTTTCAGTTGAAATTCAAACTCTACAAACCGCAATTGACATCATGGCTGGAGATTCGGAAAAATGGCATCCACCAAATCGGGAAACGGCCGATCACAGTATGCCTTATGTAACATCGATCGCACTAATGCATGGATCAGTCGAAGAGCACCATTTCGAAGATAATCACTTAGGTGATCCTGATTTACTAAATCTTATTAAGAAAGTAAAGGTTGTCCCGTCGGAAAAAGCAAACCGGAGGTGGCCAGAGGCCATGTTAAGTACGGTGATAGTGAAAACCAAATCAGGGCAAAGCTATTCAGCAGAGGTCCCCTATCACCGAGGCCATTGGAAAAATCCTATGGACAATAGCGAGCTGGAAGAAAAGTTCCATTCACTAACCAATAAACATATTTCCAACTCTAAGAGAAATATTCTCCTTAAACAACTCTGGCATCTTGAAGAGATATCAGATATTGGACAGTTAGTGCATATGTTAAACTTGGATGAAGGGAACAGTGCATAGCCTAAAACACATTAACCACTATACAGACTCCTGCAAGGGGTCAATGTGTTGTTCACTAAAGATCCGGATGCTAAACTGTAGCTAATATGGGAAATCAACAGAAGCGACAACTAACCCAGAAACTGTTCAAGGATTTCTTGAAGGAAATTGGCTACGATATTGCGGATGAACGCCTAGACAGGGTAGTGAACCAGACGAATGCCATTCTTCAAAACGTGGATCAGTTAGATCACCAAGTATTACAAACCACTGATCCTGCAAACGTTTTCTGGATTCCTTCAGAGCACAACAGCTAAGCCACTAAACATCACCCACCCTAGACCTTGCAAAGCATATTCCGGTCACGATGTAACGTATGGAAGAACCTCTTGAACCATCTTTTTAAATTGCTCTTCTTGTTTCCAAGAAGTTATACGCAAGGTTATGCTTTTCGCACCATCGTTAGCGAGTGCACGTAATTGTTCGATACACTGTTTAGGGGTTCCAGATGCTGTCCATGCCTCAACCATAGATGGGCTAAAAACTGGTCCATAATATTCGTCCAGGAATTTCTTCGACTCATCTAAAGCCTCTTCACGATCTGGATTGATATTAATATTGTAATAAGCAATATTCGGGAAATTAGCCGGATCTCGCCCCTCCTCTTTAAGGAGTTCAACTATCTTGTCCCAATTATCTCCAAAGCTCCTCGGAGAAGTTTGTGCGCTCATCCAACCATCTGACATAATCGCTACTCGGCGCAATGCACGCTCCCAAGCAGATTCTGACAGTCTCCCACGGGAAGGATTCGACGCAATCCATATAGGACAAGGATTCTGGACAGGCTTTGGCATAATAGTGACATCCTCAAAAGAAGTATAAGTTCCAGAATATGTAACGTTTTCACTATTCCATAACTTACGACAAATATTAATGTTCTCTTCGAGAAGTGCGGCTCTTTCACGATCAGCGACGCCCCACAAAGCTCCTTCTTTTGCGCTTGCCCCACCTGCAACAAGACCAGTACAAGCAGCAAGAAGCATTCTTCCTTGTGAGATCAAATCAAGTGTGCCCCATTGATAAGCGAACATGATCGGATCTCGTACAGGAAAAGATGCCATACAACCTACTCCAAGGGCGACTTTTTTGGTAACCGATGCTAACGCACCGAGAAGAGAGATGGAATCTGGGCGAGGCTTTGCCAATAAGCTATCACCCACCCAAACTGAATCGAATAACTCCATACCATCGGCCTCATGGGCCATATCTAACATATTCGTAACCGTTGTGATTCCAAAGAATACGCCTCTTTGCGGAAGAGTTAATCCAAATCTGGTAGGTGTAATCATGTTTTTGCTCCTTTAATTATCTTCGAGTTAACTTATGTACGGGATATAAAGGCAGGAATCACTTCATTGATAAGACGTTCGAGTTGGGCTTTTTGGTCATACGAAGTAAGCCTAATAGTAACTTCTTTCACACCGGCTTCAGCAAACCCTTGTATTTTTCCGATAATCTCCTCAGGGCTACCATGTGCAACCCACAAATCGACTATTTCTTTCGGCCAGTCAGTTGAGTAATAATCATCGAGGAATTTCTTTGATTCCGCAAAAGCTGCTTCCTTATCCTCATTAATGTTTGCATTATAATAAAGTGAATTATCGAAATTATTTGTATCTAGATCTAATTCGGAACGAGCAGTAAGAATTGCCTCAAGTCTTTCTCCAAAAGTCTGAGGAGTAACCATAGTCGTCATCCAGCCATCAGATAATCTGGCAACTCTCTTAGTAGCCTTCTGAATAACACTAGTATCATTATTCACTGGACGTGGATTTGCCGCAATCCAAATGGGTGGATGAGGTTTAGTAAGTGGTTTGGGTTCAGATATTACTTCGGAAAAATTAACGTATTTCCCCTCATAACTAGCCTTGTCTAGAGTCCATAAGGCCCTTAATGCCTCAATGTTTTCAATCATCCGGCGAACCCTATGGCCTGTAGGAATATCAAAAGCCTCCTGCTCCATCTCCCAATCACCACCTCCACCGGCTCCACCGATACATGCTGCTAAAATCATACGGTCTGGACCCGCAATCATGTCCAAAGTCGCCCATTGTGCTGCTAAGACAAATGGATTACGTATCGGAAAGCTAGCCATACAGCCAACACCAAGACGAATACTGCATGTACGTGCTGCCAAAGCGGCGAGTAAGGCTATTGACTCTGGCCGACGCTTGGCCAAAATACTGTCACCTACCCAAAGCGATTGGAAAAGAGTAGTCTCTTCGGCATACGCCCCCATGCGTATTATATCCTGCATGTTAGCTGCACCGAGAACAACCATTCGGTTAGGAAGGGTTAAACCGAATTTCACGTCTACTGTCATAATACAATCTCCCTATATTTTCCTAGCATTAAACTCAATGTGAGCTGCCTCAAGCAGAGTTGGATCAGAAAGCAAATCACACGCTACCAATCCCAAAGTCTTGGCTACTGCCAATGCATTATCATGACCAAGATCAGAAATCGCTGCATCAGTCATTGCCTTGGAATGACCAGGTACTGGCTGTTCACTTACCGCAAATGTCATGGCAAATGATGGTATAACCTGACTGACGTTGCCAAAATCAGTGGAAGCCCCACTACCTCTCTGACCAGGTAATGGGTCATCAATATGCATCCCTATTAAATCTGCGTTTAAACGTGCATCATTTGCAATAACTGAACTAGGGATAACATTCTCGTAGAAAGGGTAATATGGTTGTATATCCAAACGAGCTCCGGTGATTTTAGCAGCCCCTTCAGCAACTTCTCGGACTTTCTCTACAATCACATCTTTTAGATATTCACGATTCCGGCAGCGAAGCATAAAGTTCGCGGCAGCAAACTCAGGAACTACGTTAGGAGCAGTTCCACCATCAGTGATAATGCCATGAATACGAGTATCATCACGCAAATGCTGACGAAGAGCATCGATACCCGTAAATAAATGAATCACTGAGTTAAGTGCATTTATACCTTCATGAGGCATCACTGCTGCATGAGCCGCCTTACCATGAAATTCATACCTATATCCTACCATCGCAAGGCTCCAACTTTCACCCATTGGAATATCCACGGGAATCACAGTGCGATTGGATGACGGATGAGATGAAAGAACAACATCTACGTCTTTGAATAATCCAGCATCCAAGAGTCGGATTTTTCCGCCACCACCTTCTTCAGCAGGTGTACCTATAACCATTATCCTCCCGGGAAGAGAACCCAACGCTGCTTTAGCCCCGAGGCCAGCCCCTAGTGTAGATATGGCGATCAGGTTATGGCCACAACCGTGTCCTATTTCAGGAAGTGCATCGTATTCAACAAGAATAGCGACAGTTGGGCCATCTCCCTTCCCTCCTTCGTATATTCCTATAAAAGCAGTATCGACACCGGCCACACCTCGCTCTACCTTGAATCCATTCTTTTCCAAAGCATCTGAAAGCACTTTTGAAGCATGATGTTCCTGGTAATTAAGCTCTGGGTGCGCATGAATATCTAAACTAATCGCTATTAAATCGTTCCGCAAGGTATCTACAGCTTGAGGCACTATGTGCTTGTAGATTTCCCTCGAATCTTTTGCAATATTTTCCATGGCTTATCTTCCTTCACTATTCCTTAGCAACTAAAAGGTCTTTGGACTATACCATCAAACACTACAGGATGGCCGCCCACAAATGTATAACGAACGTCCCGAAGTACTGCTAAATCTACCGTGGGATCACCTTTTACGACTATCAAATCTGCCACCCAACCTGGTGCGAGACAACCAATGTCTTCTCTACCCAAAACAGAAGCAGCCTGTCTAGTAGCAGAGCGGATGACTTCCAATGGAGTAAGTCCTACCTCTAAAAAGTGACCCATTTCTCGATGAAGAAATATCCCTCCAAAACTTAGATCCGTGCCTGTGACAAGTAGCCCACCTGCAGAGTAAAAAACGGAACAGAATCTCTTGTAGGACTCTACCGCTTTGCCCATAAGCAAAATTTCTTCTCTCCCCCAATCCTCAGAAATGTACGAGTTATGCTTTTCAAACCCCTCTGCCAAACCCATTGGCCCATATTCTACCCAGTCCCGATCGCATTTTAGTTCCGTGTCACATAGTCCCGCCCAAGCCTCAAAAGAGACTAGCTCAGGTGCTAGAAACATGCCTTGTTCCGCCATAAGATGGGCAACCTCAGTAGTAGCTTCCCAATCTACTTCGGACCAAATCTTAGCCAACAAAGCAATACGTCTGGATACAGAAAGATGACTACGAATGCGGCTACGAGGATAAGCATCGCTTTCTGGAATAAGGGATGTATTCTCCAAACCATCCATACGCGATGCTATCGCATCCCGTGCATCAGAGGCCCAAAGTTGGCCTGTAACTGATACACCCAGTTCATGAGCAGTTTGTACAATAGCATTCAAGATCGGTTTAGTTATTGCATGAGTAGCCAAAATAGCATCCACCTGTTCTTCTTCCACCAAACGCCGTACGACTCGGCGTGCCTCAATTGGACTATCGGCTGGCATACTGCCAGGCCATGAATGAGGTGTGGCATCTACGCCTGGTCCGACTGAGAATATACGTGGGCCAGGAATCTCATGACGTTCTATTCGGCCTCGCAATTCCATCAGCATCTTTTGGAATCCACCAGCAAAACGAATGCTTGTTATACCATTCTTCACATATAAAGACATGTTTCCATCAGTTGGAACATGGACATGGACATCAATTAAGCCGGGAAGAGCTGTATAGCCGTCACAAGTTATAATATCTGCATTCGGGGGTATTTCGACGATTGAGCTTGGTCCTACAGCGACAATACGTTCCCCGGAAATAACAACTCGTCCAGATGGAATAGGAGAGTTACCAGTCCCATCAATGATATTCACTCCATCTATTACAAATGGATCCGATATGCTAGCCCAAACCATGGCCACATTCTCCCAAAAAGAATGGAGTTTTTACTCCCCACCACAAAAATCATTAAACTAAATGGTGCGCCGACCCCGGGCTTTCCGAGACAGACGCACCATTTAAACCTCAACAAACTTAACTATCTATTTTTCCAATACCAATCTTTTGCAGTACGAACAGTCAAATATCCAGTTTTCTTTTCAGGGATTACTAGATCTTTAGCAAAACCCCAATGTTCCTGAGGAATTCCAAGCCATAGGTTCGGTACATCATTTGCCATGACCGTTTGCAATTCAAAATAATACTTCGCCCGTTCTTTTTGGTCTGATGTACTCGTAGCTAACCCAATAAGCTCTTTACCTCGAGCGCTATCCCATCCACTACGATTACGGCCAGGAGTAAAATAACCGCCCATGGGATACTCAGGATCCGTGTAAAGTCCATAAGGAAGGTTCAGACCAGCAATCACATGCTTCTTAGCCAAATATACGGGCCCCCAGAAAGAACCGAAGTCCATAGCCTCGAGTTCAACCTGTATACCAGCACGTTTCCACTGTTGTTGGAGAACTGGACCATATGAGGCAAGACCACAGCACCCTTGGAAAGGAATACTAAGCTTCTTACCGTCCTTCTGAAGTATTCCATCTGAACCTTTAGTCCACCCTAGTTCACCAAAAAGTGCTACGGCCTTATCGACATCGTTATCAAATAACGGTGTATTCGGATTTATAGCCCAAGAATGAATCGGGTGAATTGGCCCATTAACGAAGTCTGCTTTTCCAAGCCACAATCCTTCCTTCAGTTCATTACGATTCGTAGCATATGAAATCGCCTTGCGCATACGAACATCTTTAAATAAAGGATTACGCAAATTGAACTCGACATATTGATTCGCCAGTCCTGTTAATGACCTAATCTGATTCCTAGAGCTAGCCTCAATCTCTGCCACATGGTCTGCAGGTACAGCAGCATAGAGACCCATAGCATGGACTTCTCCAACCTTCAACTGGCTCAATCTTGCAGCAATAGCTGGCGGAGCCGGAGAAGTTTGCCTCAAGATTAGGCTGTCTAGATTTGGGCGGCCCTCATAGTAATCAGTGTTAGCTTCTAACTCAATCTTTTCATTGGCAGTCCAAGAATTCACTTTAAAGGGGCCCGTTCCGATGGTACCGGTACCACGAGATGCAGGATGTGCACCCATTTCCTTCACTGCTACCTTCCCCCAAACATGCTCCGGAAGAATCATCTGAGCAGCCGAGACTGTCAGAAATGGGGCAAAGATTTGATTCATTTCAACCTGTACTGTAAAGGGATCTGGAGTTTTGATGCCAGAAATACTAGTAGCATTTCCTGCCTTGAAATCTATAGCCCCTTTCACTGCACTGAAAAATCCACAAATCTGAGCTCCACGTGCATTATCTGGATGACATGTTGCCTCCCAGCTAAACTTAACATCGGCTGCCGTAAACTGTTCACCATCATGCCATCGAACATCCTTACGGAGATAGAAGTTATAACTTAAGCCCTTATCCACAATCTCCCACTTCTCAGCAAGATCTGGAAGTGGTTCCATACCATCACCCGGCTTAGTCAAACCATTGAAGAAAAAAGGTGAATTGAAAATAGTAGTTGAAACCGGGTTGAGAATTGGATTAAGACTCTGTGGGTGATTCAGGCTCATCACTACACCACCACCCACCTTAGAAGTAGGTACAGGAGTATCGGTCACAGCTGCAACCGGGACCATCGTTGGAGGCGTGGCGTCATCACTGCCACAAGCAGCCAAAAAGACCAACGCAGACAGGGCAGCAGGTATAAAACGCAATAACCAACGATTTGGTTTGTAAATCTTTATTTCCAGATTATTCATTATCATTGTCCTCCTATTAGAAAAGTTAATTTCTCACTGTCGATTCTACACTTTTTTGAATTTTAGTCATTTGTGAATTCACATAGCGCACATATTATATCACCTCAACCTTATCCTAGGATCAACAACTCCATAGAGAAAATCAACAATTAAATTAGCCGCGATAACTAACACCGCAGAAAATAGAACTGTAGACATGACTACTGGATAATCTCGTAAAATAGCGGCCTGTACAGTAATACGACCAATGCCTGGAAGTTCAAAAACCTGCTCCACAATAACTGCCCCACCTAGTAAAAGAGGTATGAGAATACCAATCACGCTTATTACCGGTACTAAAGCATTACGTAAAACGTGACGCCATAACACAGTGCCTTCATTCAAGCCTTTCGAGTACGCAGTTCGAACAAAGTCCTCAGCAAGAGTGTCCTGAACTGCATCTCGAGTATAACGAGCTAGGATAGGAATTAACGGGAAAGCAGTTACTAGTCCTGGTAGAACAAGATGAGGTAGCATTTCCACAGGATTATAGCCCGTTGCATCGATAGGCCGGATTCCACTTGCAGGTAAAATCCCCAATTCTTCAGAAAATAGACGTATGAGTATTATACCCAAGACAAAGGCGGGGAACGATATGACAACAACTACCCCTGCGCTAAGAATTCTATCTAAAAAAGAGCCTGGACGGCGACCAGCAGCAACTCCCAGAGGCAAACTAAGAAGCAACGCAACAACTATCCCAACAAACACTACTGAAAAAGTGGTTGGAATAGCACCTCGAATCATAGACATAGTCGTTTCCTGTGTTCGAAAGGAACGAAGTTCACCGGTAAATATTCCCGCCATCATTCTCATATACTGAGTAGGAAGAGGGTCTTCCAACCCTATCGATTCCCGTAACTCTTGTATCTGTTCATCAGTAAGAAAGCTGGGATCTGCAAGAAGTACAGATGGATCCCCTGGAGCAATTTGTAATACAACGAAAACAAGAATAGACGCTCCTATCCATAGAGGAATTGCCTGGAGAATGCGACCAATCCAATATCTGGTCATACTGCTCGCCCCTTGCCACTCCGAGGATCAAGAAGATCACGGAGCCCTTCTCCAATTAAATTAAAACCTAACACTGTTATGAATATTGCAAGTCCAGGAAACACAGTAAACCACCAAGCCTGCCTCATATATGGAAACCCATCAGAGACCATATTCCCCCAACTGGACTGGGGTTGTTGAATTCCTAATCCTAGAAAGCTAAGTCCAGCCTCGACCAGAATAAGTACACCAACCCTTACTGTCGCTGAGACAATGATTACCGAAACAATGTTCGGCAAGATATGCCGCATTATAATACGAGCGTTACCGGCGCCAACTGAATGGACCGCGAGAATGTAATCCCGTTGCTTTATTTTCAATACCTCCCCACGGATAATACGAGCGCTCACCGCCCAAGAAGTTAAACCCAGCATGGGAACAAGTATCATTCCACGATCTTCCGGACGAACACTCTCCTGAAAACTAGCGACAACAAGTATGAGCAAGAAGAATGCAGGGAACACTAACATTAACTCCGTAAAGCGCATGAGAATCGCATCTATTGCACGACCAAAATATCCAGATATCGCCCCTACCAACACCCCAACGGACACTGCTATGACCATTGCTAATAAACCAACCGAGAGAGAAACTCTCCCACCCCAAATAATCCGGCTTAAAATATCTCTTCCAAAATTATCTGTCCCGAGCAAGTATGACCCGGTCGGACCTTGAAGACGACTAAGAAGTTCTTGGTGTTCAGGAGAATGAGGAGATATCCAAGGGGCTGCCAGTGCTGATACAGTAGCAAGGACAATTATAAATACTCCAACTATGAACCTGCTGTTCAAAGAGTATCTCCTACTTAAATTAAGCAGATTTTTATGTAATGTTTTGACACGATAATCTGTATCAACGTTTTGTGATTTAGTTATATCTTGTTTCATATCGACTATTCTTACAAAAACAAAAGTCCCTCACGTAACCTTGTTATTACGTGAGGGACTTAAACCTGCAAAGAGGTAAGAGCCCCTATCAGGGGCACATACAAAGGCAAAATTGCTTCTTCGATATCATCGAACTCAGTTTAGTGTATTTTTTAGACTTGTCAAATTTCGGGAACCTGATATATGAGTTCCCTATTTCAGAAATCTGTCATTTAATAAAATATTCTTAAATGCGTCTTCAAATTGGCCACTAATTCATTTGTCAATGCAAAATAAGTTCGCATCCTATGACATCCGGTTATTTAAACAACAAGTCTGCTACAATAAAAAAGACTTAGCTACTAAGGAACGTAGTTTATGGATATTAACTTCGAACAAGGAAATGCGAATCATCCTAAAGGACATGCGATTTTGTATTTCCGTTCACCAACAGATCTACTCGCATCTTACATTGTAATACTCCCTCTACTGGTCGACTTCTCCAAGTATATCCCCCCATTTATGGCAACTCAGGTAAAAGATGCAGGTCTCGAGCAGTTCTCCTCCTTCGCCATGCCCCCTCTACCTGAAAAGGTTAAATCCTACGAGGCGATAGAGACCTTGGCAAGAGTCCGTGGGGATGACCTGATATTCGGTGGCAGCATATCTAGTGAAGACTTCGTTGACACTGCAGAACGTGTGAATGATGCAGTCCAAAGCTATACGAATCTATACAAAGGCCAAACTGAAATAGAAATAATTGAAGAAAGAAATACAGGAGAATCAAGTACCAAGAAAACTCCAGAATTAACTGTAGGAGAAGTGGTCTATTCCCTTATGAGTGAAAGGGACAAGTTACGCGAATTGACCAAGCTTATTGGAAAACTCCGTTTTACGATGGAAGGTAAAGATAAAAGGCAGATGGCTGAGGCAAAATTAGAACTGGAAGCACTAGGAAAATACCTATCTGATCGATTCAATATAAGCCGTCTGATAGAAGTGACAGAGTCATCCATGGAGCAAGGCCATCGACTTGTCGAATTATACCTTGAACGCTGTTACAAACTATGCGATGAGGATTATCTTGAACTTCAAAAAATAGAAAAGGCCATAACAGAAATCGAACAGAGAGCAAAACTCTAATGTGACTTATCTCACGACAATTACCCCGTGATAATATCGGGTAAAACGCGTGCTACAAAGCTTTAGGATTCCTCGTCAAAAGTAGCATCATAAAGGCAACTAAGATGCCAAAGAGAGTGATTGTAAAGGCAACGTTATAGTCACCATTAATATCGTACAGGATAGCTGCTATAAGCGCCCCACTAGCATTACCAACAAGCTGGAAAGCCATAGAAACCCCACGTATGGCACCCAAATGTTTTCTGCCAAAGAAGTCTGCCCAAACAACATTATATAAAAGAGTACTACCCCCTACCGATCCTCCATACACAAAAACTGCCACGTAAGCACTCACGCCCGAATCAGCACTTGAAATCAAAACCACACCTATCGCCAGTGTGAGCAGGGTGCCAAGAAGCGTGACTTTCGCTCCAATACGGCTTGCAATGAGCCCAACAATAAAGACGGCTAAAGCCTGTGACATCGTGAAAACGCTAACAGTGGAGGCAGCGACAGCTTCAGATATACCAACATCCGTAAAGCGTGGCACTGTGTGAAAATTGATACCTGTATTCGACATACTATTGACTCCTTGAATAAGGCATAGAAGCCAAAAAGTTGCTGTTCGCATCGCTTCTCTCAACGTCAAACTAATTTCATCCACCCTCGTGTCTTCATCCTGACTCGCTGCGACCCATGCAGTCTCCTCCCCGTCCACAATTCGAGATGCCAATATGTCAGATTTGGTATATGGCACACTTGGACGAGTTGACATTTGAGCACCATCTGGAAGCATTCCCATGTCTTCTGGACTTCGCCTCAAAAGTAAACCTGCGGGCAACAAAACGATACTCCACGTGAGTACACCCAGAAATATCCATGCAAATCTCCATCCATAACTAGTTATGATATGTTGAACTAGAGGTGCGAAAAACATGCCTCCAACATACGCTCCGGCTATAGCTATCGCGATAGCTTGAGCCCTACGTCGAACAAACCACTTGGACACAAATGTACTCAATATTCCATTATGTATGGCTGATTGCGCAATCGAACGTCCTATTGCATAAATCACATAAAAAGCTACAAGGGTTCCAACATGAGAAAGTGCAAAGTAAGAAAGTCCTAAAATTGCACATGCTCCTACTAAGAGCCATCGAGGTCCATATTTGTCAACAATTCGTCCAACGCCAAAGCTTAACCCAGCAGCAATAAGAGTCCCTGCTGTCACGGCACCAGTCGTCATTGACCGTGTCCATTCAAATTCCTGAGACATTGGCTTCAGGAAAATTCCAAAGAAATGTCCGTTAAAGCCAACACGCACTAAGGTGAGCATGAACACCACAGCCACCATGTACCATCCATAGTAGAGGCGCCCAACTGCGATACGTTGAACGATTGAATCACTAACGTGAGAAATGGAGAACCTAATGTCAGATTTTTTCAGGAGACCCATAGATTTGGAATTCTAACATACAGTTAACTATTACTTTGTTGAACATCAATAAGCAAAATAAGACATATATCTTGCGCGAGGCACTGTACTCGGAAAAACCACCCTCTATTTCCTCAATCACGAACACTATTGACGTTAAATTATTTGTCGACTAAAGTCGTGTACTGCGAATCCAATCATTAAGGAAATTTTTGAAAACACATTGTCAGCCGTGGCAGTTAAGATCATAATCAATAAAAGCATCTACAAAAGAAAACCCAAGGAGGACGCAATGGAATACCGAAGATTAGGAAACTCAGGGCTCAAGGTATCATCAGTTGGGCTTGGAACAAACAACTTCGGATCCAGAATGGAGGAAAAGCAGTCTGTGGATCTCATTCATCATGCGTTAGACATCGGTGTGAACTTCATAGATACGGCTAATATCTACGGTGACAGCCTTTCTGAACAACATATAGGAAAGGCTATAAAAGGGATTAGAGACAAACTAATCATAGCAACAAAAGTATCTGGGCCAAGAGGCGAAGGGCCCAATGACAAGGGTGCTTCGAGAGGACACATCCTCCGAGAAGTAGAGGGAAGTTTAACCCGTCTCAAAACTGACTATATAGACTTATATCAAATGCACTGGTGGTCTGCAGAAACCCAAATTGACGAGACATTACGAACATTAGATAACTTGGTTCGCGAAGGAAAGGTAAGATATATCGGTTGCTCAAACTATACAGCTTGGCAAGCCTGTGAGGCAATCTGGACATCACATTCGCTCAATTTAGAACCGTTCGTAAGCATCCAGCCAGAATGGAGTATGCTGAACAGAGACATTGAACAGGAACTCTTACCTTTCGCTAAAACCTACAAAATGGGAATATTGCCTTATTTTCCACTTGCAAGTGGTTTTCTCACTGGAAAGTACCAACGTGGAACCCCTGTCCCAGAAGGAACACGTTTCGAAAAGGTCCCGAAGTTGGGAGAGCGAACACTTACTGACAAAAATTTCGACACTCTAGACAAAATCGAAGTGTTCGCTTCAGAACATGGATACCCTCTGGTAGAGATGGCAATAGCCTGGCTCCTCTACAATCAAGAGGTCAGTAGTGTTATCGCAGGGGCATCGACACCAGATCAACTTAATATCAACGCAAAGGCTAGTGACTTAAGACTTACTGCAGCCGACATGGAAGAGTTGAACAATATACTTTCCAGTTAAACCAAGTATGATTCGAATATGTCTAAAAAGATAACTCCGGTTGACAAAAAAAATGATGCGAGCTACTCATCTGTTACCTCGTTTCTTCCATTCCTAATGAATAGGTTGATTTCCTCCAAAGCGATTGCCTATAATCAGAACAGTCATGAGCAACACCTCACATATCACATCTGGTTACCCTATCAAAGGTGAAACATTCCTTCTTGACGCTGGTATGGTTAATTCCTATATTTCTGCAGTAAACGATTCGTCCCAAATATATGGTGCAAGCTCATTGGTTCCACCAACGGCAGTTGCTGCTCTAGGCGTACAGTCTGTCTTGAAAGCCTTAGCATTACCTCCAGGAACACTTCACGCCGCGCAAGAAATTTCCATTAACCGTTCAGTTGCAATAGGGGAAAAGTTATCTTGTTCCGCTCAGGTCACACAAAGCAGCCAGAGGCGAGATTGGTTATTTGTTGTCGTGGAGTTTAATCTAAATAACGAACAGGCAAACTCTGTCCTCACGGGCCGAAGCACCCTAATGGTACCTGAAAAAGGTTCATGAAATGACAGGAAAGGATAGCTATCAACTACCTCGACTCCGCAAAATTATAACCCAGGATCAGATAAATTTATATGCGAAGGCATCGGGGGATTTTAATCCTATCCACCTAGATCTCGATTTTGCAACCTCGAGTTCTTTTGGCCGAATCGTTGCACATGGAATGTTGGTATTAGCTTTCTTATCTGAAATGATGACTACGGAATTCGGGTCCGTATGGCTTGAAAGTGGCCAACTTAAGGTTCGTTTTCGAAGTCCGGCTTACCCTGGAGATGAAGTGACAACATTCGGAAACATTAGTAAGATCTTGGACTTTGAAGGAGGACAGCGAACAGTGTTTACTATAGGATGCCATAACCAGAAAAGCGAAGACCTGATTACTGGAGAAGCATCGGTATACTCAGAAAAGAAAAAGTCTTAATAGGGATGTAATGGAAATTAATAAACCACTAGACGGAAAAGTTGCACTCGTAACCGGAAGTTCGCGAGGTATTGGTTTAGCCATCGCAAAACGTCTGGGCAAAGACGGTGCCAAAATCATTATCAATGATATGGTATTCCGAGAAGGCACTGAGTCGATCATGCAAACCTTAAAAAACGTAGGTGCCACAGCCAAGACATATGAAGCCAACGTAACCGACGGAAATCAGGTTAAAGCTCTGTTTAAATCTATAGAGGAGGAATGGGGAGGAGTTGACATCCTGATAAATAACGCTGGTATAACGCGCGATGGGCTGATAATGAGAATGACTGAAGAGCAATGGGATGCAGTGATAGATGTTAACCTTAAAGGAACCTTTTTATGCACCCACGCTGCTGTTAGATCAATGATGCGAAAGCGATGGGGCCGAATCATAAACCTGTCTTCCGTAGTAGCCCTCGGAGGAAATCCAGGACAGTCAAATTACGCAGCTTCGAAAGCGGGAATAATAGGCCTCACGCGAACACTCTCAAAGGAATTAGCTTCACGCAACATTACCGTGAATGCAGTAGCTCCAGGATTCATAGGAACTGACATGGTAGACACCCTATCTGACGATATGAAAAAAACAGTAATGGCAAGGATACCTATGGGTCGCTTTGGTAACGCAGAAGACGTTGCTGGAGTTATAGCATTTCTGTCTAGTGAAGACGCAAGTTATGTTACAGGACAAGTGGTTGGTATAGATGGTGGTTTGTCGATCTAAAGCCATCAACGGACACCTTGAAACCTATTCTCGGCTCTATTTCTATCAACATGTTCATATATTTGGTAGATTAAAGTAGAAAGCGTGGAACTATGAGGATAGTTCGCTTAGGGAAACGCTATCTTTCCCTGAATTCAATTTTACGGAATTCAAAAGACTATTCTTTTTGACAAACCCAAGACCAAACGTTATACCAGACCCAGGTTCCCTAACTACTGAGGTCACCTCACCAATATCTTTCCCGTTTTCTGTTAGTCTATCTCCTACGAGTACGTTGTCATTTTCTGAAAATTCCAAATACATTAGCCGTCTCTTAACTTTGCCGTAGGTATTGAGACGAAGAATAACCTCTTGACCAATATAGCATCCCTTTTCAAAATTAATGTGCTCCTGGAGATTAGCCTCCCAAGGATTCACACTATCTCCAATTTCTGCACCATACCGTGGTATACCTCTTCCTATTCTTGCAAGATCGAAGCATTGTTCTCCAACAGGAACTGCCCCTTTCGACATAAAAGTTTTCCATAAACTGATAGCACCTTTTCGTTCAACGATAAAGTCAAACCCAGGAGAATCGATTGGATCACTGCGAAAAATGGTGACCTCTTGTCCTCCTATAGAAGCCAAGCGATTTTCATAGCGACTCATTTCGATACCCAAAGAACCAACAAGTTCCCCTACGAATTCTCGAGCTTGTGGGCCAAGAATGGAGAACATTGCAAATTTTTCGGTAATATTTTCTACATTTACCTCTTCCAAAAAAGTATAAAACTCGATCCACTCCATTATTTTATTTGGGGTCTGGGGTGAAGTAAGTATTAATAGATCATCGTTCACTCGAGAAACATAGAGCAAATCAATAACCCGTCCTTTACTATTGGTAAGAATCGATGCTTCGCCATTCCTCGGAGACAATTCGTCAAGCTTGTTCGTAGATAGTCGATTTAATAAATCCAATCCATCCTTACCAGTCACCCACAATCGGCCCACATAAGATCGGTCCATAACTACTAAACCCTGGCATATTGAATCATATTCAATAACAGGGTTCTCGAAAGAGTAAGGAACCTCCCACCCGTTAATGGTAATGAAAGATGCACCAGCCCTCTTGTGGAGCTGATAAAGGGGCATATTATTCAAGTGAATACTCTTTAACTGAAATAAATTCGGCGGCTAAGAAGTATTTTTGGAAAGATCCTGGCATTAGACTGAGAAGGACGTGCCACAACCACAGGTAGTCTTTGCATTAGGGTTGTAGAACTCAAAACCTTTGCCATTAAGCCCACCGGAATAATCAAGCGTGGTCCCGGCAAGGAAAATATAGCTCTTCTTATCTATAAGTATGGTTACCCCATATTGCTCAATAACCTTATCATCGTCCCTCACATCTGAATCAACACTCAGATCATAGGTCAGACCAGAGCACCCTCCACCCTTCACACCAACACGCAAGGAGATAGAATCATCCTCCGCTTTCTGGGTAAAGCTTCGAACATGTTGAGCAGCATTTTGAGAAATCGTTATCGTCAGGGATTCAGGCATCGTTCACCTCTCTTGTTAATTAGGCATATATTAACTTTAACAGTGTATTAAGCCTTCGTACATAAGGTCAAGGGCTTAGATAGGAATAGAGTGTAACAGAAATGATATACCAGTAGATACATATAGAGAAAACCAAAATGGCGAAGGGGAAATAATCTTTTTAAATCGAGTTCAAGGATACAAGTTTCGTTTTTTTCTGATCGATGTTAGTCAATAAATTACCAAATGATTCTGCAAAAGAATTTACTCCCTCTATAAGTAATTTTCCAGTGACCTCTTCCATTCTAATCCCAACTTTTCCCAAAACCTCAAAAGTATCCTTTGCCTCTTCAACGTTCTGCTCAATCGTAGGCGCCACTCTACCATGATTCTGAAATGCTTCAAGTGTGTTTGGTGGCATAGTGTTTACTGTGTTTAACCCAATCAAAGGCTCAATATATGCAAGATCACTATAAGCAGAATTTTTAGTCCCTGTACTCGCCCAAAGGGGTCTTTGTATTTGTGCGCCTTTAACCATAAGAGAGGTAAACCTTTTGCTCTGAAATGTTTCTTTAAACGATTGGTATGCTAGTTTGGCATTAGAATTCGCCGCTTTTCCAAGATAATCCTCTAGGTAACCAGACCCTTCCGCAATATACTTGTTGATGAGTGTATCAACAGCAGTATCAACACGACTTACAAAAAAAGACGCGACAGAAGCCACGTTTCCCAAGTATTTACCAGATCGGTCCAAATCTTCCAATCCATCGATATACGCCTCTTGGATCATCTTATAAGATTCCAATGAGAATATGAGCGTAACGTTAACATTGATACCTTTGCCAATAAGCGATCGGATTGCAGGTATACCCTCTGTAGTACCAGGGACTTTGATCATTAAATTAGGACGGCCAACAGCTTTAAAGAGTCGCTCTGCCTCAATGACGGTACCATCCGTATCGTTAGCGAGAAACGGGCTCACCTCTAATGAAACATATCCATCAAGGCTCTTGGTGCGTTCATACACCGGATACAAAAGATCGGTTGCATCCCGGATATCTTGGATGGCAATTGACTCGTAGACTTCTTGTACACTCGCACGTGTCCCTTCAAACTTAATGAGATCATCGTCATAATCAATACCCGATGCAACTGCTTTTTCAAATATTGTTGGATTAGATGTTACGCCAGTAATGCCTTGATCTACGAGTCTCCCCAATTCACCTGAAATTAACAAGCCTCTGCTGATATTGTCATACCAAATAGACTGACCGTAACGCTGCGCTTCCCGAATAGGACTATCCATTACGTGCCTCCTGAAAAGTATCAAGCAAAAGGTCTTGACTGACACACTACATCCTACACCTTACCCCCCAGAACCAACTAGTACACTTAAGACCAATTTCACTAAAGATCCGTTTGCTTAATCTAGTCAACCTTCAAACTATCGATGCGAAAATAATGCCAAAATAGTAGTGAAGGCCATCACACCAAGTGATATAAATATCAGTAAACTATTCTCAAACGTTATCGCCCCCAGATAAAGTATTGGGAAATCGGCTAACATTACCCAGAAGGTAAACTGACGCAGGTGTCCTCTTGTCATCTTGCTACCTCGTCGAAAATAGATGAATCAAGACTAATGTCTCGATTCCCACGAAAAATACAATACCCAAGCAGTACGGGATAGTTCGCCTTAAAACTTCATTTTCCCTACCCATAAGACCAGCAATAGTAGTTCCAACCAAAACTTTCGCCGGAGCAATAGCACTTCCCAAAGATCCGCCAATAGACTGTGCACTTGCAATTGTTACGGCGCCAATACCAAGTGCATTTGCAGTTTCTAGTTGTAAAGCACCAAACATCACGTTCGAGTTCGTATTGCTTCCAGTCATGAATGTTCCAAGGAGCCCTATATATGGTGAGAAAACAGGAAAGGTTAACTCAGTTCCCATTGCAATAGTTTTTCCCAAAAGTGCTGTCATCCCAGTATCGGTCATAACAATAGCCATCATGACCATCGTGATAATACCAACGCTTGATGAAATACTCTGAAAATACGTAGCTCTACATGCCATTAATATAGGTTTGAGTTTTATACGGTGGAAAATGACATAGAGTGTATAAGACACTATTAATGACAGTAAAATAAGTGGAGCAGGGTGACGAAGAAAACGAATCCTTGCATAATTGGGTTGTGCGTCAGTAATAAACCCCAAGGATGTCTCCATAGCAGGGTAGTCAAGCCCCCACTCCCAACCATCCGTAACAGAGATTATCTGTGGGAGTTGCGAAAGAAGACTAAACAGAATAAGTAGATAGTATGGAAGAAAAGCCATATGGAATTTGAGTGGCACGAATTTATGTAATTCAACGCTTTTCTCGGAATCATTCGTGGGTTCCATTATGCCAGTCGGATTATTCGGAAGAATTCTTAATCGGGAGAGTATAAATCCTAAAATACAACCAATCAGGCCAGGAATAATCGATCCTATCTGTGCAACCCCGAGATAAGCTGTAGCCCATACTCCAAAGGACATTGCACCGCCCATAATAACAATCGCAAACCCACCCCTCTTTATAGATGCTATCCCACCCTGGAGGTGGGCCACAGCAAATCCGGTCAAAATAATCGGTACGGAAAACATCAACGCCATATGGGGACCTATAATCCCGCCATCGATCCCAGTAACGAGCTGGATAGTGTAATAAGATGAACCCAGCGACCCGAAAGTAACGGACCAAGCATGACCAACCAACACAATAGCCACCGCTTTAACTGGTGAAAACCCCATCAAGACAAGGAGCGGTGTTACTATCGCTACTGGAACTCCAAAACCAGCAATACCCTGCATGAATCCTGAAAAAGCCCACCCAACAACCAAAGCCTGAGTCAAAGGGTCTCCAACTAAACGTGTCATAGTAGCACCTATAACACTAACACCGCCCAGATGATGCATAACATTATATAAAAGTACCGCAGACCAAATAATGGCAAGGACAAATACACTAAGACTGAGACCTTTTGCGCTCGCAATTGCCAAGATTTTTACGTCTGCTCCAAAGAAAACAAGGGCAATAGCTCCAGCAATTAACCAAGCTAACGCTCCACCCCGAGGAGCACTCCACTTTAATCCTAAGATGGCTACGAGTAAAACTACAATTGCAAGAGAGGCCAGAACAACGTTTGGAAAACTAATCTCCGGCCCAAAAACTTCCGCTAGATTCGCTCCTACGTCCATATCACCACCGCTAATCCTAATAAGAAGCGAACTTACAATGAGCGAGTTATACGACCAAACATCTTAATTCAGTACGAGCCAAGCCATCTAAAGGAATCTAAAGGGCATCAAGATACTTACCCAGCACAAACCCTTCAAATATTCCGGGCAGATAAACTCTACCTATTATCACTTCCCTATTCGAAAAACCTTAGTTCCGCAATTAGGACACGAACCCTGTGTAGCTGGTCTGCCATTCTTCAATGTAACCGTTACAGGGTCTTTTATATCCCGTTTTGATTTACATTTGAAACAGTATGCTTGCATAAAACGAATCCCTCCCCCATGTCTCTATATAAAAAGACGATATAACGTATCTGCTGTTATTGTCAACCCTTCGTCGACTTAACGCAGCGTGAAAACTTCATGCTCTGCATAAGGTGATCTTAATCTAGAGCGAAAAACTTTGAAAGGTTTCCACACCAATAATGGCCTATCAAACCGCACCAAAGCTATAAGACGCCCGTCTGAAGAATAAGCACGACATTGCTCCAGATGCTCAGCATGATGAGTTGTTGGTTCAAGTTGTATTTCCTGTCCATTTCGAAGCCTTATTTCTTCTTGAGAACTTGTAATAATAGCTCGAAGGTGGAGTAACAAATAGTCGGGAGGATAAAGTACACTATCTCCTAATCCACTTCTGAATAGTTCTTCAAAACGATCAACTGACACAGCATCTTCTATACGAAATGGGCCAGTTTTCAGACGTCTAAGTGCTACAAGGTGTGCCCCGCATCCTAATAATTGGCCAATGTCATGAGCCAGAGAACGAATGTAGGCCCCGCGACCACACTCTACATGGATCGTAACAAAAGGGGGCTTCCACTCCGTTAGATCCAAACGAAATATTTCTACTTGCCGAGCCGGACGATCCACTTCAATTCCTTGGCGTGCCAACTCGTAGAGACGCTGACCAGCATGCTTCAATGCACTAAACATTGGTGGCGTCTGTTGAATTTTGCCTCGCAATTCACTAAGTACGAATTCCAAGGATTTCTCAGTAACGAACGATGAATCACAATTAGATAGAACCTTTCCCTCAGCATCATAAGTATCTGTAGAGACTCCCATCTTTATAGTACCTTGATACTCCTTAGAACTATCTAGAACAAACTCCATAAGGCGACTCGCATAACCAAGACAAACCGGTAGTACGCCACTTGATTGAGGATCTAATGTCCCCCCATGACCAACTTGCTTTTGCCCAACCAATCGTTTGACTCGCCGCACAACATCCATCGATGTATGACCAACAGGTTTATCAATATTGATTACAGCATCAATGGGATCATTCACGATCGCGGCCCTCGTTATACGAAATGTTCTTCATATCCATAATCAAACCAGCAGCGTCTTCGAGGGAATGATCGAGTCTGAAATTGATGAATGGAACATACTTAAATCGCAAGCTCGGTCGCAACATACGTTGAATAAAACCTGTCGCAGATTGAAGGCCAGCGAGGGCATCGCCTTGTTCATTTTTATCCCCCATGATACTTACGTACACACTTGAATACCTTAGGTCAGGCGATGTCTCAACTCTGGTAACAGTAACGAGAACAGGAATACGTGGGTCGTTTAAACCCCGTGTCAGTAATACACCAAGTTCTTCGCGTAAGAGTTCGTTAACTCTTTCCAAACGTCTGCTCATACAGCAACTCGCCAATGAGGGTTTCGATATAAAATCATATGTGACCTACGCATAAGCCACCTGTAAGCAACAGATTGCTCCATGTATTTTCTGTTATGACCCTGTGCTAATCAAAAGAGAGGCTTTCTTACTTCAACTACCACAAAAGTCATACTCATATTAATACCTCAAAACACTATTTTGATTGCTCTAAACGATAGACTTCGATGGTATCACCTTCTTCAATATCATTAAAACCTTCAAAGGCTATACCACATTCCATGTTTGTACCCATCTCACGTACATTTTCCTTGAAGTGTCTAAGACTAGCTATAGGACCCTCATAAATAATTTTCCCGTTTCTGCTAACCCTAGTCATGCCATTACGTACAACTCGGCCATCATTGACATATACCCCGGCCAACTTCCTACGGTTACCCTGAGAAAAGACTTCTCGAATCGTTGCGTGTCCTTCAACAACCTCGACATTAGTCGGGTCAAGAAGTCCTTCTAAAGCACGGGAGATATCCTCTATAAGTTCATAGATGACTCTATAAAGTCTTATTTCAACTCCTGATTTCTCAGCCGCACGACGAGCTCCAGTCTCTAAACGAGTGTTAAATCCTATTACAATAGCTTTGGAAGCAGTGGCTAAAAATATATCCCCCTCAGTAACACCACCACTAGCCGAATGAACTATCGAAACTTGAGTTTTTTCGGTGTTGAGCTGAACCAAAGAATGTTTAATTGCCTCAACGCTACCCTGAACATCTGCTTTAATTACGAGAAGAAGTTCCCGAGTGTCCCCCATATGAATTTTACTAACCATATCTTCAAGAGTAACACCTTGCCTGTTGCTGTCCTCATTACGTTTGCGTTCCTCGGCCAAGGCTTTGCCTACATACTCACTATCTGCCACTACAAATCTATCTCCAGCTTGAGGAAGCCCGTTAAGACCCAAAATTTCCACAGGTACGGAGGGTCCGGCTTCAGCCACTTGTTTACCTACGTGGTTAATTAACGCCCTAACCTTTCCGCATGTAGTTCCTACTACAACATAGTCACCTACAGCCAAAGTTCCTGATTTAACTAACATGGTCACGAGAGTACCCTTAGATTTATCTAGCTTCGCCTCCACAACCACTCCTGATGCAGGAAGACTAGGGTCTGCCCTTAGCTCAGCTACTTCAGCAACAAGGAGGATGCTTTCCATAAGATCATTAAGGCCTTCTCCAGTTTTACCTGAAACAGGGGCTAAGATCACTTCTCCTCCCCACTCCTCTATAAGCAATTCTTGTTCTGCCAATTGACGCTTAACTTTATCAATGTCAGCACTTGGTAGATCTATCTTATTCATAGCTACAACAATTGGTACATTTGCCGCTTTTATATGTGCAATAGCCTCCACGGTCTGAGGCATAATTCCGTCATCAGCTGCCACGACCAAAACTGCTATGTCTGTAACATGAGCACCACGAGCACGCATCGCTGTAAATGCCTCATGCCCGGGAGTGTCCAAAAAGGTAATCGTTTTATCCTTATATATAGCCTGATATGCACCAATGTGCTGAGTAATCCCACCAGCTTCTTGACCAGCTACCCTAGTAGTTCGAATTGCATCTAGAATAGTTGTTTTTCCATGATCTACGTGCCCAAGAATTGCCACAACAGGAGACCTCGAACGTAAAGAAGCCAGATCGCCTTCAGTATCATTCTGAGTCTTAGGTTCTGTACCGATTGGCGAAATTTTGTTTAAAACTGCACGGAAACCAAAATTAGGTACCACCGCTGATGCTGTGTCAAAATCGATGACCTGAGTGACATTGGCCATGATTCCTCCGCGCATAAGTTGTTTAATAAGATCGATAGCACTCACATCCATCAACCTCGCTAGTTCCCCTATCGTTAATGCCTGAGGAATTCGTAACAATTTATACTTTGTCGAAGAATGACCAGCGCTAGTATCTCCACTTCCATCACTAACTATCTCTTGTTTCACCATACCTCTGTCTCTCTATATCTGATTCTTTGACTCGGCATTCGTCAAAAGGTTTAATAAACGCTGCCGATCAGGAACAGCGATTTGAGTCCGCAAAGCATAGTCTACTCGACCTGTCAGTAAACCACGTTCCCAACATCGAGGTTTACTACAAAAATACACGCCTCTTCCAGGCAGCTTACCAGTAACATCCAATTGAAAACCTTCCTTCGAGGAGTTAACTATCCTTTTTAATTCACGCTTTGGCAATCGATCCCCACAGGCTACACAACGCCTCAGTGGTACATGGGGTAAATCCATTACATATCTCTCGAACTTTGATGTTTACTCGCTACTTCCCGTCCCGGTATTAGACTTGCTCTTCCTAGCAGCAGACTTTCTGGCCTTAGCTGTCTCACCATCACCTCCACGTTTTCTCCCCCGTCGTCCTCCACTGCTAAACCTTGGCACTATAATATCTTCTGCAAATCTAATTTGGGATGTTCCTGAGTCAGGAACAAGTTGAGGAACATCCCAAACATCATCAGTTATCTCTATGGATTCAGATTCTTTTTCACCCTGTTCCTTCTGACTCAATGACGAATCTTCATTCATGCCTAGAGAGATAGCTGCCAATTTTTCTTCCGGGCTCACTCCACTAGCGGTAACTTGTGACTCTTCTGGTAGATCCGCTTCAGTTTGATCTGAGGATTCTCCTGAAATCTTCTCTGTCGCTTCTACAGCAGCGGCAACCTCTTCCCCTACATTTTTCTGGTTAATAACTGTATCCGCCACCAGCAAATCAGGGGAGTCTGACACGGGCTTGACGGATGCCTCTATATCCTCTTTAACGTCCTCATTTAATACCTCTGGTGCAGGACGACCAAACCGTTCAAGTTCAGCGTCACTAGAACTTTTGATATCTATTTTCCAACCCGTAAGCTTAGCTGCCAAACGAACGTTCTGGCCCTCACGGCCAATTGCTAACGAGAGATGTTTATCTGGAACTATGACGGTAGCAAGGCCCTCTTCACTATTTAAGTCAACACGAATAGGCTGGGATGGGCTAAGAGCATTGGAAATAAACACGGCTTCATCTCGACTCCATGGTACGACATCGATTTTTTCACCCTGGAGTTCATTAACGATATTCTGTATTCTAATGCCACGTAATCCAACACAAGAACCAACAGGGTCTACACCCTCTTGTCTGGCAAAAACGGCAACTTTACTCCTTAAACCAGCATCTCTGGCTATAGCTTTGATCTCTACGATGCCATTAGTAATTTCAGGCACTTCAATCTCAAACAAGGAGCGAAGTAAATTCTTATGGGACCTAGAAACCACGACTTCAGGGCCTTTCAGTGACCGCCGTACTTCAACTATATACACTTTGAGACGCTGGCCAGGGCGATAACGCTCTGTTGCCACCTGATCATTTTCAAGTAAAACCGCCTCTGCCCTACCTAGATCTACTACAATCTGTCGTGATTCAATACGCTGGATAGTTGATGAGATCGTTTGATCTGCCTTTGTAGTATATTCCTCGAAGATTAACTCACGCTCTGCCTCACGGAGCCTCTGCATTACCACTTGTTTGGCGGTTTGGGCAGCTATACGTCCACCGGTTTGAGCAGTGATTTCAATTTCTACAGTGCTTTCTAGTTCAGCCTTAGGTTCAATCTTCTTAGCTTCAATTAAGGTGAGTTCCTGCTTAGGATCAGTCACATCATCGACAACTTGCATTTCAACAAAGACCCGCACGTCACCAGTACCTGAATCGAGGCGAACTTTGATATTTTGACCAGAGGTGACACTGTCTTTTCGGAAAGCAGATACTAGCCCTGCTTCAATGGCTCCAATCACCATCTCCCGAGGAAGGTTCCTCTCTGCCGCTAGTTGAGTCAAAGCTACAAGAAAATCGCTCTTCATACCCCCCCCATCGTAAAGAACGTCGACATTTCCACTTATTCAATCATTAAAAAAAGTGGGAAAACTCCCACTTTTTAAAAAGGAATCGCGGATGATCCCTACCAAAAACCTAACTTTTATCTAACTAGTCAAGTATATCAACTTTACAACCTTCTATCAATCCCTGTTAACCTATAAATAATTAGTTGGGAATGTTTAATATTTTCTTGATTTCCACTTTCGGTTATCTGATCCAAGTGCTGATGAAGCTATATAAGAATCTCTTAGAACCCGTCTCTTCCGTTCTGACCCTGCAGCCTTATTAATAACGGATTTCGCCATAGATAAAGCGGTGGGATTCATTGGCACGAATTTCCGCGCAAGAGAAATCGCCCCATCGAGAAGTGTATTTGAAGAAAATAGGTAACTAGCGAGTCCAATTGATACAGCACGCTGGACGTCTATTGCCTCTCCAGTAAACATTATCTCTTTGGCCCAAGCAGCACCTACTGTTTGGGCCAAACGAACCGTTACTCCAGATCCACCAATGTTTCCGAGATTCTTGATATGCATATCACTGATCTCTGCAGTCTCGGCTATCACTCGAATATCACAGGAAAGCGCTAGTTCTAATCCTCCGGCAGTACATATCCCATCAATAGCCGCAATAGTCGGTTTGCTCAATACTTCTAAACGACTACAGACGGCGGCAACCCCGGCCTCATATCCCTCACCAGATACATATTTAGCAATATTACCTAACCTTGTCTTCTCAGGATTCTCCTGAGACCCAACCTCAGTAGCCTCTTCAAAAAGATCGGCACCAGAACAAAAACAAGGGCGCCCATCAGTTCTAGGTCCGCCTGTAATAACTAATACTTTCACGTCATCATCAGATTCCACCTGATCAATAACGTTATGGATTTCCGTTTGGAGTGTTTCGGAGATCGCGTTAAGGCGATGGGGACGATTCAAGGTAACCAGAACGATACCATCTTCCACCTTTTTATAGATAAGCTCTTCGTAAACCATGGTTACTACCTCCATCAATCCATATGGATCATTTAGCCATTTAGATTAGAATATATCTATCATACTATTATTTGCGCCCAAGGCATCAACTCAACGAAATATCTATTGACTAAAGGTGTGCCACAAATATATGTTAGCAATAGAAATATGGATTGGAAAAGGAGCTTGTTATCCTTTATGAAAAATTTTGTTCTTGCTACAACGAAGCTGGTGCAGAAATAGCCTGGAATCGCACATTCACGTTCTTGGATAGACAACTCAAACGTTGACACTCTGAGTGACTGAGAAAAATGGCAACCACAACAATCGTATATGACAATAATGTGTCTGAGACAACAGTCGCTATATCTGAAGGCGACAACCTGTGGCTACCCATCGATACCCTACATAATTCCACCGACTGGGAACTAACGCCTGAAGGTGCCTGCATAGGAACTATGTGCATCCCTATTCCTACAGGACGCGAGGAAGAGTTTTTCGCGAAGGAAGAAAGCTTATTCAACCTTGCAGCTTTGGAGCGACATATGGGTCGGCCTATCCTCCATGACGAACCCCACTCTACTTGGCTGTTTGGCCGAAGCACCACCACACACGTAGGTTTCCAGAATCCAATACAAGCACCAGACTTCACGCTCCCAGACCTCCAGGGAAATCTCTACAGTCTTAGTGATTTCAAGGGGAAAAAAATCTTCCTGGTCTCATGGGCCTCATGGTGAGGATGCCGCCTTCAACTGCCAGTCTGGCAGCAACTGTATGAAGAGCTGAAAGACAAGCAATTCGTAATAATATCTGTAGCCTTAGAAACTGGTGGGGCTGCCTCTGCTGCAGAATGGATACAGAATGCAAATCCTACTTATCCCTGCCTCATCGATGAACATCATACCGTGGCCGAGCTGTACGGCATGGTTAATGTTCCTAACGCAGTCTGGATCGATGAGGAAGGAAGAATCGTCCGCCCTGCCGAACCTGCCGGAGTCAGCGATGCCATTCGATCCAGAAACCGAAAGACAGGACAACTTCCAAAGAAATTGGCAAGGTTAATCGAACATCGACGCAGCTTCTACTACAACGCCATTCGTGATTGGGTAGAAAAGGGTAGTGCAAGCATATACTCTCTCCCTTCAGAAGAAGCACGCAACCGTATAAGCCAGAACTCAAACGATGATGACATGGCAGCCGCTAACTTCCGCATGGGTGTGCACCTTTACCAAAAGGGCTTTGCAAAGGATGCGAAACGCTATTTCGTTGAAGCCGTACGACTGAAACCTAAAAACTGGACCTACAGAAGACAAATGTGGAATTTGGATCCAGAAAGCGATGCGAGAGAACTGTTCTGGAAAACTGTGGATGCACTAGGAGATAGACCGTATATCCAGCTCATCCAGATGGAGGATATCCCTTAGGCAGGTGTGAAACGGGGAAGGGTTATCCCCTCCGACACATCATCAAAGACAACTTTTACGGGCATATCAATAACAATTTCCTGATCCGGTATACCAACGATATTGCTCATGATTTTTGGACCCTCTTCCAACTCAATATAGGCAACGTTATAAGGCACATCCAGATCGTAAGATCTAAAATAAGACCGATGGAAAATAACCCATGACCACACCTTTCCCCTACCAGACATCAAGGCCCATTCATACTTTGCCCCAAGACATTGTGGACAATTTGCGTAAGTCGGAAACCAGACATGCTCACAAGAAAGGCATTTTTGCAGCCTCAACTCATGCCTACTAGTCGCATCCCAAAATGGTCTCTCAACCGCGGTAATCTCTGGTAAAGGTTTTTGATACTTATTCACGATATCTCCTCAAAATATGGGAGCTCGCAATATGAGCCATACAAATATACTGGACAATCTCACAATCAGGGACCTGCGCTTCTCCCCGTTCACCACGAAGTTGACGAACTGCCTCAATGTGCATAGCCCAACCTTGCATGTAACTTTCAGAAAGGTGTCCTCCGCTCGTATTTATTGGTAGTTCCCCACCAACCGTAATGCGACCATCCTGAACAAAGTCTAAGCTTTCACCCCTCGGGGCATAGCCAAAATATTCGAGAGCAAAGAGTACTGCAGGAGAAAAATGATCGTAAATCTGGAGGCAATCTACATCTGCTCTATCAATCCCAGCTGCAGGATAAATTCGTTGAGCAATGGATTCCATTTCAGTTTGAAAACCATCGCCCTGTATAAAGTGATCGGTCAGGCTAGTTCCACCCACGGTTGCACTAACATATACAGGAGGTTTTCTTAGAGTTTTCGCACGTTCAGCACTCGTGACAATAAATGCGACCCCACCATCATTAATTAAACAGTAGTCGAATAAACGAAGGGGCTCTGCAATCCATTTCGCTTTTTTATAATCCTCAAGAGACATCGGGTCCTTCATAACTGCATATGGATTCATCGCAGCATGCTTTCGGTTTGATACGGCAACTGCGCCTAATCGTTCAGGTTCTTGAATTCCATACTCTTCACAATAACGGCGCCACATCATAGCCCAGGAAGCGCCAGGTGAAGTAAAACCATATAGCGTATCGAAAGCCCCACTCTGTTCTCTCTCTCCGCCATAAGTAGCGCCAACAGAACGTCCATTATTGCCATAAACACAGGCAACGACATTAGCGAGCCCTGAATGTATCAACATGACGGCATACTGAAGAGCCATACCGGAAAATCTGCCTCCACCAGGAAGAATACTCGCATAGTTAATATGGTGAAGCCCAAGCATATCGCAAAACTGAGTATAATCAGGTATTCTGCTGACCAGAATCCCATCTATGTCATCTTTGGTTAATCCTGCATCATCGATCGCCATTTTTAGGGATTCCATACCTAGGTCATAGCTACTTCGTTCAGGATCGAGATTCCGATACATCGCCCCGAAATCTGTATTCCCAACACCTACGATTGCGGTTTTATCACGAAGGTCTGCGAGATTACCCATCTAATTGATTCCTATAACCCTCTTAGCATTCTTGTTAGATATAAGTTCTTTCTCATGAGAAGTCAATGAAAGTGTATCTGTCAGCTTTGAATACAGAACAGGGTCATTCATTGGGAAATTGGTTCCCCAAAGAACCTGTTCTACACCACATCTTCGAATAAACTCAACTAGTTCCTCTGACTGCCTCCCTCCAGGCTCATCTAAATTATTAAGCTGACCTGAAATATCTGTATAAAGATTAGAGAATTTGCTGCATAATTCAAACATATCATCATTATAGCCATGGCCTAAATGAGCCAGAATAAGTTTCAGATCAGGGAAGTCCCGCAAAGCATCTGCAAAGTATTTAGGTCTGCCCCAAGCATCCTTGCCACTTTCTTCTCCAGGGCCTCCTCCAGCCTGACTAAGCATCGGAATACCCAACCTGCTGATTTTTTCATAAACCGGCCACAAACGCTTGTCGTTACCATAGATGCCCAATGCTAGAGGAACAATCTTGACCCCTTTACATCCTTTCGATGCCTTGTCATCAATCTCTTTTATTAAAGTTTCCTCGCTCATATATACAGGATCAAGCCCAGCAAAAGCCAAAAGTCGTGGATCTTTTTTAATCTCTTCGCAAGCCCATTCATTATTGATAATCATCCGCTGCACTACGAGATCTTTCGTCTCACGTTCGATTGTTTCACGTTTCACAGGATCGTTAGGAAGTGTACCCATCCTATTAATCTGGGCCTCATACATGAAACGGGTAGGCGTGTACATCAACATGACAGAGTGGGAAATCCCGCCCTTGTCCATACAATCTAAAAGTTCATCTATCGTGCCTGCCCGTTCTACTTTACGGTCTGCAGATATACCTTTCTGCCACCGAACACCTCGCTCAGGAGAGGCAAAAGTATGTGTATGAACATCTATGATCTCAAAAACAGCCATAATTGTCCCTCCAAAAATCACTATGCCATCACAATACTACCAACATCTACAATGTTCTATGGCACAATTACCGTTCTCCCAAAAACTTTTCGGTTATCCATCTTTTGAGACGCTTCGACGATATCGTCAAGCGAAAACTCCTCAAATATCAACTTGACCTTACCCGAACGCACCATTTCCATTGACTCGATAAATTCGTTCATACGAGTCGCAGCTGAACCTGTGATGATAGCCTCTTTACCCAGTACTATCGCAGGATACACCCCTACTTTTTGACGATAGATCTGCCCGATAAATACATATCTCCCATTACGGGCAAGAGGACGAAAACAGTTACTAAAGACATCTGGGTGTCCCACAGTATCAATAACTACTTGTGGCTCCTTACCATCATTAGCATCAATAATGTCCTGCCAATAGCCGGAATCCTGGGTAAGTACTACCTGATCAGCACCAAGATCTTTCAGAAAGTCTACCTTGTGAGGAGAGCTAGTAACTGCAATGGAATATGCTCCGAGTGCCTTGGCTACTTGAAAACCATGAACGCCTAATCCCCCACCTGCTCCTGTAAAGACCACTGTTTCTCCATGACGTACATTTGCCGAATTCTTAAGAGCTCTCAGACAAGATCCTATCGCACAAGCTACAATTGAGGCGCCTTTTAGATCCACCCCTTCTGGCACTTTGATAAGCACTTGATCGTCAAGGGCAACATATTCGGCAAATCCTCCCCGAGAATAACGGTTCTCCGAGCACTGCAAATCTCTCATCGAACGACACTCTAAACACCTCCCGCAACTCACGTGTTGCTTGCTAGCAACATGATCTCCTTGCTGGAAATAACTAACTTTTTCACCAACCTCGGTCACGATCCCTGAAATTTCATGACCAAGAATAGCGGGCATTTTTGTCCGGGTAATCCCGGTTCTGTCGGAATAGTCGTGGCCACACATGCCCGCTCCTACCACTTTAACCAGCACCTGATTAGGGCCAAGCTTCGGCAATGGCACATCTTCTAAGATTAGAGCCTCCGGACCTCCTATTTCGTACAATACAGCTGCTTTCACAAGTTTCATCTCCCCCTTTTAAGTTATCCAGTATGCACACCGCGGATTATAACCATCGTCTCTGTTAATTAGAAGCTGTAAAAATATACATCTTTGTTTTGTATGCTAGAATGATTTTTATTATATTCAAGAGTATCGCGCCTTTTTGTACGAATATATAATCAGCTTCCTAAAGGGGATTATCGTATGTTAACTAGTAAAAAGCGCATAGCGAATTGGCACTATGGCCCCTCCCTTCTATACGCAATGATATTGCTTATCTTCTTTACAGGCACTGCTTGTAGTGGCGGCGGAGAAACTACGGCCGCAAAAAAGATAGATGTGCCTATATTGTCAATGAACGATTCTGGCCAAACAGGGAATGCCGTTTTAAGAAATAGCGGACCAACAAGCACTGAAGTACACATACGAACGAACCGTGTTGGAGCTAGTTTCGGAGACGCTCAGAACGTTGCTATCTATCAAGGAACATGCGATGCCCTTGGTACACGGGCACATGAAATTAAAGACATCCTCTATGGAGAATCTGAGCCCCCAACTAGGGTAAAAGCCTCTATGAGTGATCTCAGGACTGGAAACTTTGTTATTAACGTACATGCTGGAGACGATTGGGAAAGTAAATCCACAGCTTGTGGAGTTATCCCCTCAACAATATAATAGCAAAGTTCATCTGAGTTAATTATGGATAGTTCTTATCTATCTGTGACCGATCTATGACATAGGGCGAAAATACTCTTTTGCTATATATCAGCTTTTTTAGAAGCTCATCCGTCCGAAGACTGTATTGAAAGGATAAATACATGGGTCGGAAAATCGTGCAACTAAACCTAAATCCCGTCGATCCGATTATAGCCCAAAGGATTTTCGATGAAATCGATGCGAACTTGATAGTGGCAAACTGCACAACTGAAGAAGAGGTTATTGAAGTAGCGCGTGACGCAGATGCAATTATTAGGGCTGGCGGCCCATTGAATGGGAACGTGCTAAAGATGCTCCAGAAGTGCCAGATTATCAGCTGCTATGCCATAGACATCGATAACATAGATATAGAAGTAGCGACTGAAAGAGGTATCTGCGTTTCATATGCTGTCGATGCAACGACAGAAGAAGTGAGTGATCATGGAATGGCCATGATGCTATCCCTAGCACGGAAATTGCCGCTGTATGATGCGTTAGTGAAATCTGGTCTCTGGAAGGATGATAATAAAGCGATGGTGAATCTGGGAAGACCTCTAACACGTACTCAAAACCTAACGGTTGGTTCGATAGGATTTGGTCGTGCAGCTATAGCTTTGGCAAGGAAATGTCAGGGGTTCGGAATGAGGTTCTTAGCGTATGATCCAAACAAACCCCAAGGTTTCAATAGTAAACTAGGTGTAGAACTAGTACCTTTAAACCAGGTTCTTCAAGAATCGGACTTCCTCCATATGAATGTCCCTTTAACACCAGGAACTCACCACATAATGGGAATAGAGGAATTTAAAAAAATGAAACCAACCTCTTATATTATAAACTGCACAGCACGTGGAGCAATCATTGACGAAACAGCATTACATTTTGCCCTTAAAGAGAACTTAATAAAAGGTGCCGGGCTAGATATGCTTGAGGACGGGCCAACCAAACGCAGTCCTCTATTTGATCTCCCAAACGTTATCCTTACTCCACATGTTGGCCACGTCTCTGATACATCCTACAATGAAATGGAGCAGCGGGTCTGTAAGGAAGTGGTAAGCTTTTTCCAGGGAGAATGGCCACCGATCGTAGTCAATCCAAAAGTAAAAGACAAGCCACACTTTCAAAATATGAAACCTTAGGTATCTTCCCTTAAGAGACCCCTAAGGAATTGTATAGTGTCTTCCAATAAGACCAACGTCGCTTCACCTTCGCTTCTGACCTTGACTTCTACAGAGTTTCCGCGAATCGTTCGCGAACTAATCACAACTCGAACTGGAATCCCCATGAGATCAGCATCTGCAAACTTCACACCTGCAGCCTCATACCGATCATCATAAAGCACTTCAAATCCCTTCTTTAAAAGATGTTTGTATAGCTCATTGGCAGCATCACGTACAGTCAAATCTTCTGAATTCAATACAATAAGATAAATCTGGTACGGTGCGATTGGAACCGGAAATATAATTCCTCTTTCATCATGGTTCTGTTCAATCGCAGCGGCTAGTAAGCGTCCTATCCCAATTCCATAGCACCCCATCATAACCGGTTGTTCATTTCCCTCTTGATCAACGTATGTCGCACCCAATTTCTCACTAAAAGAGGTTCCTAATTTAAAAATGTGTCCTACTTCTATCCCTCTCGTTGAGTCAAGAGGTGCATTACAAAGGGGACATCCATACCCATCGCGAACTAAAACAACGTCTTTGATTACATCTACAACAAAATCTCTGGGATAGTTGACATTGGCTAAGTGATACCCAGATTTATTCGCCCCAACAATAAAATTGGATCCAATTTGGATAGATTTATCTGCAATATTTAAAATACCTTTCAAGCCTACCGGAGATACATATCCCGCGACTGATCCCGTATTAAGGATCTCTTCATCAGTAGCTAAACGAACCTCTGAAGAATTCAAAATATTCTTCAGTTTTACCTCATTGACCTCAAGATCTCCTCGTATAGTAACTAAAGCCAAACGGCCATCAGCTGAATAAAAAACACTCTTAAGAACCTTACTTTCTTCTACATTAAGATAACCAGCAACCTCATGAATCGTTTTTACATCAGGAGTAGCAACTTCCTCAATAGGAAGCTCCTCTTCATTAGGTGGAACGGTAAGTATACAAGAGGCCTTCTCTACGTTAGCCGAATAATGCCCAGTTTGACAGAATAAAACAGTATCTTCTCCCACATTGGTAGGAAGAATAAATTCCTGAGAATCTTTCCCTCCTATCGCACCGCTGTCAGCCTCTACTTCAAGTACGGGAAGACCACAGCGCCGATAGATATTTCTATATGCCTCAGCCATGCGCCTATAAGAAATATCTGATTCTATCTCCCCCAAATCAAAAGAGTACGCGTCTTTCATATCAAACTCTCTAACCCGAATCAGACCTCCACGTGGTCTCGGTTCATCACGAAATTTCGTTTGTATCTGATAGATGATGAGAGGTAAGTCACGATAAGATTCCAAGTTGGCACGAACTAATTTGGTAATTACTTCTTCGTGTGTTGGTGCGAGAACAAGCTTACGTTGACGGCGATCTTGGAAAGAAAACAAACTGTCTCCGAACGCTATTGCCCGCCCTGTTTCTTCCCAAAGTTCTAGAGGCTGTAAGGCAGGCATTTTTACTTCCTGACAACCAGCAGTATCCATTTCTTCCCGTATAATTTTTTCGATTTTCCTCAGAGAACGATAAGCTAATGGCATATACGCATACACACCAGAAGCAACTTGATATATCATCCCTGCTCTTAACATGAAACGGTGGCTTGCCGTTTCCGCTTCAGTCGGATCCTCACGTAAAGTTTTTCCGAAGAGTCCTGAAATACGCATCTAAAGTTATTCCGCCTTGCAATTGGTATTTAATTGAACGGGCTGGACAAACGTTTGCACTTACAAACAAAATCCCTAAAGCTTATTAGTTTATTCAGATGAAGACCCACTAGCGATTTCCACCTCTTCCATCAAGGCGGTAAGCATATCTGCCTCATCTACTATACGTGTCTTCTTACCTTTACGAAATATCACAGCACGACCAGCTCCCGCCGCTATGCCTACGTCAGCATCTTTTGCTTCACCTGGGCCGTTCACTTCACAACCCATCACAGCAACCTTCACATTTTTATCGATACGCTTGAGCATCTCATCCACGGTATTCGAAAGCTTAATAACATCTACATCGGCACGGCCACAAGAAGGGCATGCAATAAGTATGGGGCCTTTTTGCCGTAGGTTTAGAGATTTCAAAATCTCAAAACCTGCCTTAACCTCTTCCCGTGGATCGGCGCTCAACGAAACTCTAATAGTATCTCCAATCCCTTCAAAAAGCAGGACTCCTAGGCCAATCGCACTACGGATAGTTCCTGATTTAGCAGTCCCTGCCTCAGTAATACCAAGGTGAAATGGATAAGGGACCATACGTGCAAGTTTACGATAAGCCCCAACAGTGGTATCCACATCAAAAGCCTTCAATGAAATTTTAATCAGGTCAAAATCAAGATCTTCCAAAATCCCGATTTCCCACAACCCTGTATCTACCATATGATCAACGACTGAATATTCACCCTCCTGAGCCTCTGCTGCCTTAGGAAGTCTATTCACACCATCATCAAGACGAGAACCGGTGGCACGCTGACCAATCCTCCCTACAGGCGGCAGGCTACCAAAGTTCACTCCGATCCGAATAGGGATCTGCCTCTCTTTGGCTGCTCTTACCACCTCCTTAACCCTTTGTGGATCACGGATATTACCTGGATTCAACCGAAGACAATCTACCCCTCCAGTAATTGCCTCCAATGCAAGCTGATAATGAAAATGGATGTCTGCTATTAGTGGAATCTTAATTTGTCGTTTGATTTCGGGAAGGGCTTTGGCAGCCTCCATGTCAGGAACTGCACAACGGATTATTTCACACCCTTCTTCTTCCAGCCCTTTAATTTGGGCAACCGTCGCCTTTATATCCCGTGTGTCTGTTTTAGTCATCGATTGCACAGTGATTTTGGAATCACCACCAATTTTGACGTCTCCAACGTATACTGGCTTAGTTGATCTTCTTATACTCGTCATCATTATCTCCAAAACTGTACAATATAACGCTCTACCCACCCAATAAATTATCGCCAAGTTTACTAAAGTCCGAGAACGTAACTAGAATCATCAGAGATATCATAACCGAAAATCCAACAAAATGAATAACCCCTTCCTTCTTTGGTGAAATACGCTTCCCACGTCTAGCAATTTCCAGAAGCACGAAGAAAATACGCCCCCCATCTAAAGCAGGTATAGGAAGAAAGTTAGAGACTGCCAAAAGCATCGAAATCAAAGCAGTAAGTTGCAGGAATTCTCGAACACGGCTAGCGATACTAACGCCTTCCAGTTGCCCTAGTTCGACAAACACATGCCCAATACCAATTGGGCCGGTGAACTCTGGTGTCTGACCCCCCGAAGCCCAATCGGTAAAAGTTGTTTTAATAAGACCCAAAATTTCACCCATGCGATTCATCGCTTTAGCAATGGCCGGCAAAAAGGAACTTGATACCTTTTCTATCTTATAAAGACCAAAGGTAGCATTTAACCCTAACGTATCGATTCGAGTTCCTTTTATTCTGCCTTCTTGGTTTGAATCACCGGATAAACCGAGTACACGAAAATCAATGGTCGAGATACCAATACCTACTATTTTTTTTCCTCTTTCAGGATCAAGCCGAGGAGTAATAGGAATGGGGTAACGCTCACCGTCCCGTTCAATAACCCAAACCATAGCATCTCCAACGTAATCGCGAATTAAATAGCTAAGATCTGTGTGATGCCCCACCTTATAACCATCTATTTCAACAATGATATCCCCCGCCTTAATGCCAGCATTTTTGGCAGGCGAATCGTCTTCCACGCGTGTAATAACTACAGTGCCGACAAGAACGTCTCTAGCCTTCCATTGATTTTCTTCCGGGTTAGGATTGGGTTTAATTGCTATCGGAACCTGATCGCTACTCCGTTCAACGATCCATTCCATACTCATACCCTTTTTGGCATTAACCAAGCTCTGCAATTCGTCTCCACTCTTTACTATTGCACCATCAACTCTAAGAATGGCATCTCCGGGCCGGATTCCAGCCACACGAGCAACAGAATTATTTGACACTTCCTGAACGATTAAAGATCCAACTGGAACATCTCTAGGTACCATGAACATGGTTGTGAATAAAGCAATCGCCAAAAGAACATTCATAATCGGACCAGCAGCCAGAACAGCTAGTCGAGTTCTCGAAGACGTATTCGCAAAAGCCCCAGGCACTCCTTCATCATCTTCACCAGGCATTTTCACGAAAGCACCAAATGGTATAAGATTAATCGAATATACCGTACCACCTACGTTGAATCCCCATAGCCGCGGGGGGAACCCTAAACCAAACTCCAAAACTCTAATCCGAGCTATTTTCGCAACGATAAAATGCCCGAATTCATGTATGAGAAGCACGGCTGAAAAAATAACTAGGAAGAGGATGATAAGAAAAATTGTTCCAACCAAAGCTATACCTCAGCAAACTTTAGAGCTGATTCTCTAGCCCAGACATCAGCTTCCTGTATATCTTGAAGAGAAGTAGCCTGTCCTGAATCATGCTTGCTCAAAACCTTTTGAATCAGTGGCCCTATATCCATGAATCCGATTCGCCCTTGCAGGAAAAGTTCCACTGCAACCTCATCAGCCGCACTAAGAGCAGCAGGATATGTCCCTCCAGCTCGAGCCACCTCAAGCCCTAACGAAAAGCATGGATATCGTTCGATATCTAGATGTTCGAAGGTTAACGCAGAGACTTCGACAAGGTTTAATCGCTTCAGATGATCATTGGGAACATGCCTTGGATAAAAAAGAGCATATTGAATTGGTAATCTCATATCAGGTTTGGAAAGTTGTGCCTTTACTGATCCATCTTGAAATTCCACCAAAGAATGCACAATACTCTGGGGATGGACTACAACGTCTATTTTATCCAAAGGAATGTCAAAAAGCCACCGAACTTCCATCACTTCAAAAGCCTTATTCATTAAGGTGGCAGAATCTATTGTTATTTTTTTGCCCATCTCCCAAGTCGGATGTTTCAGAGCCTCCTCAGGAGTAACATAACCAAGCTCTGAGAATGGTACCGAGCGAAGAGCTCCACCGGAGGCCGTGATAATTACCCGTGCCAGTTCACGATTTTCCCCTCTCATGCACTGCCATATTGCACTAGGCTCACTATCTATAGGTATAATGCTACCCCAGCCAGGTTGATCTTGAATAAGCAGTCTCCCTGCCATGACTATAATCTCTTTATTGGCTAAAGCCACAGTTTTACCAAGACGTAATGCGGATAAGGTAGGGCCAAGCCCAACAGCACCAGTGGTAGCAACGATAACAATATCTACATCTGGATTAGACACCATTTCGTCCATGGAAACACGTCTGTATCCGTCTAGGATAGATAAATTATTTCCAACCTGAAGAGATTTATACGCAACGAACTGAGGAGAAAACTCTGCGACTTGATCAGCAAGAAGGCTAATGTTACTTCCTCCTGCTAAACCAACCAAGTGGAACTCCTCCGGAAAAGACCGGATAACATCCAAGGCCTGGCGACCAATAGATCCAGTCGAACCAAGAATCACTATTCTTTTCACATCACCACCAAATGCAACGCATAATACACTAGGATTAATACAGGAAGAACGCTATCCAAACGATCCAGTATTCCACCATGACCAGGTATTAACTCTCCCGTATCTTTAACGCCAACATATCGTTTCATAGCCGATTCTGCTAAATCACCCCCCTGTGCCAATAAGCTCGCCCCAACTCCTAAAAGAAAGATCTGAAGAATACTAATCGGTAAACCTATAAAAAAATTGGTAATTATTGCAACTAAAACCCCTCCAAAAAGACCTGCAATCGCTCCCTCCCATGTTTTATTGGGGCTAATTCTAGGCGCTATGCGATATTTTCCAAATTTCCTTCCTCCCAAAAAGGCGGCTGTATCTGTCCCAAATACGATTAGAAAAGTCAAAGCTAGCCATTGCGTCCCGTCATCAAGTCGTCGTAAAAGGACTATATGTGCCATCGCAAACCCGAGATAACTAGGTCCAGCTATAGAAAAAAGTGCCCCTGTAGAAAAGGGAAAGGTTCGATTAAATAAACAGAAAATTATAAATGCTACGGATAAACCAACCGTTGCTAAAATTAATAGAGATTTTTCGTCAAGTAAACCAACGGATATAAAATAACTATTGACTATAAAAGCCACGGCCAATATAAGACCAGGTACTAAGGATTTCCGAACCAGAGTTCCTCGGAACAATCGATAGTATTCAAAGGCGGCTAAGACAGTGATAACTAGAACAAGTACAGTAAGCCAAGGCGGTCCCAAGAGGATAAATAGAAAAAGAATAGGCAAAGCGATAGAGGCGCTAAATACGCGATGACACAAATGTGCTTCTATTTTATTAAGTCGAGCCATCTAAAAATTCACCTAATGACTACTATCAAGTGAGCCATAACGACGCTTCCTGACCTGAAATGCCTCCAAAGCTCGTTCTACCTCCTTCTCATCGAAGTCCGGCCAATGAACCTGGGTAGTATAAAATTCACTATAGGCACTTTGCCATAACAGGAAGTTGCTAATTCTAGACTCGCCTCCAGTACGAATTATAAGATCTGGGTCAGGTATATCTGTCGTCTGTAAATACTGAGCAAAGAAACCCTCGTCGATCTCGCTTGGGGAAGCACCTGACGCTACTACTCGACGTACAGCATTTACAATTTCGTTACGCCCTCCATAATCGAATGCAATACTAAGCGTTAACCCTGTATTATGTTTTGTAATTTCAATCGCCCTACCAATTTCATTCTGCAAAACAGATGATAACCGATCAAGTCGTCCTAGATGAAGGATCTTCACGTTGTTTTCATGTAGAGCTGAAGTTTCATCACGAACAGCTTCCGTAAGTAATTCTAGCAGAGTGTAAACTTCCCAATCCGGACGGCTCCAATTCTCTGTAGAAAATGCGAACAGGGTCACATAGCTAATACCATGTTTTGCTAGATAATTAACAACGCTACGAACACTACCAACTCCCGCACGGTGTCCTTCTTCACGAGGTTGATGGTGAGTCTCTGCCCAACGTCCGTTCCCATCCATAATGATGGCTACGTGAGCCGGAAGGGTACCCTTACTAAGATCCTGTTCTCCAGTAGTTCGTCGTAGAAAACCAATTCTAGCCATATTTCTTCTCACCTATTAAACTGCCATTAAGTCAGTCTCTTTGATGGCTACTATAGTTTCCATTTCACCTATAAAAAAATCAGTATACTTCTGAAGGTTGTTCTGAGCCCGTTGACCTTCGTCTTTGGATAACTCCTTATCACGTTCCATAGCGCGAAGTTTCTCCATAACGTCCCTTCGTACATTACGCACTGCAACACGACCTTCCTCTAAATAACGCTTAACTTGCTTTACGAGATCGCGACGTCGGTCTTCAGTCAACTGAGGAATTGAAAGGCGTATAACTGTACCATCGTTCGTAGGCGTAAGTCCGAGATTTGCCTTGAGTAGTGCTTTTTCAACCATTGAAAGAGCTTGTCGGTCCCAAGGCTGCACAACAATCAAATCTCCTTGGGGAACCATTACGGTTGCCAACTGGTTCAATGGTGTAATGGCACCGTAATAATCAACCATGACGTTTTCTAAAAAGACTGAACTAGCACGACCTGTCCTTATGGTAGCAAGCTCTTTTTTCAAGGACTCTATAGACTGTCCCATCCGACGTTCGGCACTCTCGAGGGCTTCAGTAACCATAGCAACTACTCATAACAACGCTACTTTTTTATTTAGCATTAACGCTTCAGCTAGGTTTTAGATAACAACTAGGTATTGACTCGCATATTTTCTCGATCAGCAACAAGGGTTCCTACCTTTCCCCCTGACAATATGCTAACTAAGTTACCCTGTTTAAAAAGATCAAAAACAATTATGGGTAATTTATTTTCCATGCAAAGAGATAATGCTGTTGAGTCCATAACTCCTAGGCGGAGATTTAGAGCTTCAATATACTCCAAATGGTCAAACAGAGTCGCTCCCGGGTTTTTGTTCGGATCGGAATCATAGACCCCATCAACACCATGCTTTGCCATAAGGATAGCTTCACCGTCGATCTCTAATGCTCGCAGGGCTGCTGCAGTATCGGTAGTCATATATGGATTACCAGTCCCCCCCGCAAATATAACAACTCTGCCTTTCTCCAGATGACGAATAGCTTTACGTCGAATGTACGGCTCAGCTACCTCTTGGACATTTATTGCAGTTTGTATACGGGTATCTGTTCCATTACTTTCTAAGGCGTCTTGTAGGGCCAAAGCATTCATCACTGTAGCTAGCATACCTGCATAATCAGCTGTTGCCCTGTCCATTCCTCTCGATTCCCAATCGCCACCACGCCAAAAGTTCCCACCACCAACAACCATGGACAGTTGAACACCCATATCAACTACTTGCTTAACCTGCCCAGCCAGATATTGGAGAGAATCCGGATCAATCCCAGAACGCAATTGACCCTTCATAGATTCTCCACTCAGTTTTAGGACTACCCTACGATACTTACAATCCCCCATTCAACCGTCCCTTATCTTCCCAATGCAAAGTAGACAAACCTTCGAACGCGGATGTTCTCTCCAACTTTTACCGCTAGCTCTGTTATAAGATCCTGGATAATTTTACTATTGTCCTTAATGAAAGGTTGTTTAAGCAAACACGCCTCTTCTGGGTTACGAAGATCTCCCTCTGGTAAGTCAGATACGTCTAAAACCTCTGGTGCCATTGCAGCAACCTGCATCGCAAGGTTATGTGCAAGTTCCTTAAAACCATCTGTCCTAGCAACAAAATCCGTCTGACAGTTCAATTCTACCATTGCAGCTATACGTCCTCCACTATGAACGTAGGATTCGATTGCTCCTTCTAAGGTTTCTGCTCCAATTCGCTTCTCGGCCTTCAGCATACCCCATTGGCTCAACAATTTTTCAGCCTTCTCGAGGTCACCCTGGCTCTCTTCTAAAGCCCTACGGCAATCCATTACTCCTGCACCGGTTTGCTCCCTAAGTGCCTTTACTTGATCCACACCAAATTGCAAAACAACTCCTCTACTACACTTAAAATGAGAATTTCTCGAGACCTATTGATTAATCGGCAAAAAATAACACGTGGTTATCTAGTTTAATGCCTTTTCGGAATCAACACTCTCTGAAGATAACGCATTACTAGTATCCAAGGTATGAGAAGTAGCATCTGCTTCATCATAACCTTCAATTTCCATCTCTGACATATCTGTTACGCGTCGCAACATACCTTCATGAACCGAATCAGCCATCTTAGCAGTAATCAATTTTATGGACCGAATAGCGTCATCATTACCCGGTATCGGATATTGTAAATACTGCGGATCACAATCGGTATCTACAAGAGCAATAATCGGGATACCAACTCGTCGGGCTTCAGCTACCGCAATGCTCTCCTTGCTAATATCCACAATGAAAATTGCACCAGGAAGGCTAGTCATCTCCTTGATCCCACCTAGATTCCGATTCATTCGCACAATCTGCTCATCTAGTTTAAGGGCTTCTTTCTTAGGTAAAAGTTGGAACTGCCCTTTTATTTTTCTCTCCTCCAGCTGTACAAGGTAATCAATTCTGGATTGAATTGTGGTGAAATTGGTAAACGTCCCGCCAAGCCATCGCTGATCTATATAGAAAGCACCAACACGTGTCGCTTCTTGCATTATAGTTTCCTGAGCCTGCTTTTTGGTTCCCAAAAATAAAACGGATTTCCCCTGTGCCACTACATCACTAATGAATTTTGAGGCCCCTTGAAGTAATCCAAGGGTCTGCTGAAGATCAATTATATGTATGCCATTACGAACAGCAAATATATATTCCTTCATTCTGGGATGCCAACGATGCGTTTGGTGGCCAAAGTGAACACCCGCTTCCAAAAGGGCTTTCATCGTAACGGAAGTATCAATATTTCCCGCATCAGGTGGTCGGTGCTCTACAACTTGATGTTCTTCCGAAACTGATACAGGAGTTTCAGATATGTCCGAAACTCCTTCGATATCTTTTTCCATTCAGAAGCCCCCTCTATTGCCACACTACAAAAGAACGCCGCGCAAGTATAACATGGGCCTATTACAGGAACAAGTCTGCACCGTTTGACAGTTCCAAAGGTAGTGATTACAATCATGACCTAATATGATCTAATTTGCTGGTGTACTTTAAGTTTATTGCTAGCCGGCTCACTTTGGAAGTTTAACTTGCCCACCTACGACTATCGTTGCACTGGATGTAAACACACGTTCGAACTGCGTCAGCCATTCGAATCAAATCCAATAGCTGAATGCCCTGTATGTAAAAAGGATTCTAAAAGGTTATTCCAATTACCAGCTGTCATTTACAAAGGTAGTGGATTTTATACAACTGATTATAGAAAAGCCGATACGAACTCTGCAAATAACTCCAATTCCTCTTCATCATCGTCCAAAAATGACGAACCATCGTCATCGTCCAAGAATGACGAACCATCGTCTAAAAAACCCTCAGATCCTCCTCGAAGCACTACTGATGGAGCACCTGCCGCTAAAGAAATCAAGCCAGATTAGGATAGGGTTGTGCGTGCCCTTATACAACGAGTTGTAAAGGCTCGCGTCACTGTACGTGGAAATTCGATCGGAGCAATCGGGTCTGGACTCGTTGTTATGTTGGGCATCGCAAGAGATGATAACGAGGATGATGCAAGGTACCTTGCAGACAAGATTGTCAATCTTCGTATCTTTCCAGACCAAAAAAGTTCGTTTAGCCAATCCGCCGTTGAAGTCAAAGCAGACTTGCTACTGATTAGCCAATTCACTCTCTTTGCTTCTACACGAAAAGGGAAACGTCCCTCATTTTCAGCAGCGGAATCAGTAGATAAAGCAAAACCTCTATACGAAAAAGCCTTAGGGATCTTTAAGAGTAGCGGCCTGAAAGTGGAAACGGGACGATTTCAAGAAGAGATGCTTGTGGAAATCCAAAACAACGGTCCAATGACTTTGATGTTAGACAGCCATGATCGACACGAACCCAGACGCTAATCCATCGATTCACAATCAATTAAATACATCAGCGATATTTGTTTGCGAAAAGCTGCTGATAAGCAACACTGATTCCTTTACACACATCCCTTAATAATCAGTTTATTGGTCATGTATTTCCAAATCCAGACTTATATCCAAAGCCCTGTTAGAATGTGTAAGGGCACCAGAAGAAATAAAATCCACCCCTGTCTCAGCAATTCCACGAACCGATTCTAGGTCAACTCCACCAGATGCCTCAGTCAGAACTCGCCCTTTACAAAAAGAAACGATTAGGGACATTTTCTCAAGATCCATATTGTCAAGGAGCAACATGTGCGCACCAGCATCAAGGGCTTCACGTGCTTCCTCAATAGACTCTACCTCAACCTCTACCTTCAAGTTTGCCGGGGCAAGTTTCAGTATTCTGGAAACTGTATCTCCTACGCCTAATCCCAACATGCGTCCTGCAAGAAGATGGTTATCTTTAACCAAAACGCCATCACTCAGATTCTTTCGGTGATTCCTTCCACCCCCCATAAGTACGGCATATTTATCAAGATGACGGTGTGCAGGCACAGTCTTTCGCGTATCTAATATGACAGCCTTAAAACCATCTATTGCATTCACATATCTGGCTGTCTCTGTAGCAATACCACTCATACGTTGTAGAAAGTTGAGTGCTGTACGTTCCGCAGCTAAAATACTCGTCAGTTCACCCTGAACAAAAGCAAATTGTTGCCCACTCACTACCCGTGAACCATCATAAAACAATTCCTCTGTTTCAATGGTCTCATCAAATCTAGTAAATACAGCCATCGCTACTGGAACACCCGCTAAAATGCCCTTGGAATTTGCTATTAGTCTAGCAATACCTTTTTGACCTTTTACGGCAAGCGCTTGACTAGTAACATCATTAGCAGCTTGATCTTCTGAAAGAGCTCGATCGATTAGATCAAGCGTCTCTTTGATTAGAAGCATTTCGGTTTAACCTGTTATGGAACCCTGAAGTGACCAAGGTGAAGTCTTTTCTATAAAGACATCAACAATTTTACCCTGGTACCCTTTAGGGTGGCCTAAGAACACTAGTTTGTCGTTCCGGGTTCTCCCTTTCCATTTCCCTCTTTCTTGATCCTCGACCAATACCTTCTGCATCGTATGTAACAATTTGGCATTGATCTGAGTAGCAATTTCCTCCTGAACCTCTCCCACCAACTTTATCCTACGTTTCTTTTCCTGTAGAGGCACAGTATCGTCAAGCTTACGAAAGGCAATGGTTCCAGGACGCTCAGAATAAGCGGCCGCGTGCACTTTATCAAACCGAACAGTCCTCAAAACATCCAGTGTCCGCTCAAATGCAAGTTCACTCTCACCCGGAAAACCGACTATGAGGTCTGTACCTATCGACACATTAGGAACGGTTGCCCGAATACAGTCGATGAGACTCATATAGCTATCTATTGTATACCCACGGTGCATAGCCTCCAATATGTTATCATCCCCTGCCTGAAAAGGAATATTGAAATGTTCACACACCTTATCCAAAGAAGCTACAGTGTCGATTATCCGAGAACTCATATCGTTGGGATGGGATGTTAAAAAGCGCACGCGTTCAAGTCCACTAACCCCACTAATGGAGGTGAGTAAGTCAGCCAAATCACCATTCTTTTCTAAATCATTCCCATATGAATCGACATTCTGACCTAAAAGTGTAACCTCTTTCACACCACGGGCAACCAATAGCTCGGCTTCGCGAACAATGTCAAAGATAGTCCTGCTTCTTTCACGACCTCTTCTATAAGGAATTATGCAAAAAGTACAAAACTTATCACAGCCATGAATAATTGGTATAAACGCAGAAATTGAGGGTTTAAGAGTAGTCAACCCGACAAGGCAGCCTTCAACATCGATATCTATACGGTTCCCAAGAAAATCTAATAATGGTCTATATTGCTGAGGCTGCATAAATACATCAACATGGGGAAATCGTTTTTGTAACCGCTCACTTCTAGCGTCAACCATGCAACCCATGAGAGCAACAACGCAATCGGGACGCTTCTCCTTCAAAGACTTAAGCGAAGACAGCATACCCACTACTTTATCTTCCGCGCTTTGACGAACCACACAACTATTAAGCACAATCACATCGGCATCCTCGGGGTTTTGAGCGGCGTTCAACCCCAAGTTTGAAAGAGCACTCTCAAGACGCTCAGAATCGGCTACATTCATTTGGCAACCGATAGTCCATATAAAATATTGCGTTAATGCGGGAAGTATTTTTTCTTTCATTATCATATTAGCTGGCGGAGGGAGTGGGATTCGAACCCACGAGGGGGCTCAACACCCCCAACCCGCTTAGCAGGCGGGCGCACTAGGCCTCTATGCGATCCCTCCAACCATATAGAACTATAGCAGGGCATCTCTAGACGAGCAAGATGAAAATATCCTAACTGAATATTTGCACTGAAATAATACGAGGAACAATAGATTCAATTACTGTGACCACTTATTCAGAGCCTATCCAAACAGAGCTATCTTCAAATACTTCTTTCTTCCAAATCGGAACATCCTGCTTAATACGGTCCACTACATACTGACAAGCTTCAAAAGCTGATTTCCTATGAGGCGATGCGACAGCTACAACCATGCTAATATCTCCAGGTTTGAGAAACCCAAATCGATGAGTTATTGAAACATCAGCGATTCCCCAATACTGAAAAACTTCGTCCGAAATGCGTCGAAGCATCTTTTCCACCATATCTGGATAAATTTCATATTCAAGACCAAGAACCTTTCGACCATTAGTCTCACCCCGTGTAACTCCCATAAAAGTAACTACGCCACCATTACTCTCTTTCAAAACTGTCGCAGTTACCAATTCAGCTTTGAGTGTATCTCTGGTCACAAGAATCATAACTCTCCTCCGCTAACCGGCGGAATGAGTGCAATCTCATCACTATTCTTTATTTGATAAGTATCTTGGACATATTCAGTATTGACAGCAAACATTACATGATCTACGAATGGATCAAGCATGGGATACTTGACTTTTAGCTCATTCACAACATCAGCCACAGTGGAAAATTTAGGAACGTCCATTATCACGACAGAATCCCCAACTTTCTCTCTTAAGACAGCAAACAATTTAACCTTAATTTTCAATCTGCAACCCCTAGTAAATTCAATTCAACTCTATCTGATTTCATACAGAAAGCCAACTCGTCTGGAGGTAAAAGGACAGGGGTGAAACAGGAAAACCTACGAGCAACAGTAGCCAAATCAGCACTTCGAAAATCCCAGTCGTTGTCTGGTACGATTATATATGACCTTAGTGCTACATCGGCTTGGCAAGGCTCGAACAATTGAAAAAAATCCCTGCCATTATTCACTTATAAGCATTCCTTCCACGATCTAACATACCGCCAAAAGGTAAATATCTCTATGATCGTGAAGGCAAACCCATAGACTCGAAACTGAAAGAGCCTTTACAAACTGCCGCCATGAACGCAGGTCTTACGAAAATGCGTCGCCAAAGCATGGTCCTATACTCTACCTTCGCTAGAAGCTACTGAGCATGCTAAAAAAGAAGGAAACCAAGAGCAGTTTCAAAAGGCTTGCTCTAAATCCTATTGGAAAGAATCCAAAGACATTGGTAAATTTAACGTACTGAAAGATATTACCACCAATTGTGGGTTAGACTGGAAGCAATTTGAATCGCGTTTAAGATCCGGGTTCTATAGAGATAAGATATTAAGTCAGTACAAAGCAACATTAGAAATAGGTTTTCGAGAAGTCCCAGCTTTTGTTATAGGAAATAACGGATTCACAGGAACCGTACGATAGCATGTCTTTAAGCAAATGGCTCAAGAAGCGATGGCTCCCTCAACATAAGGATAAGATAGGCGAACCCTCCCTAGTATGACATTAGCAAAGCAAAAAGAGATGGATTAATGAAAAATAGAAAAGAATCGATGAAAAATTATTCAATCGCTGTAATTCCAGGAGATGGTATTGGGCAAGACGTAGTCTTGGAAGGTATTAAGGTCTTGAAAGCAGCAGGTTACAGATTCAACGTTACATTCAATTTATCTGATTTCCACTGGGGGTCTGATTACTACATCAGAGAAGGGTTGATGATGCCAAAAGATGGCCTTGCAATCCTGAAACCTTTCGATGCTATCTACTTTGGAGCAGTCGGACATCCGGAAATACCCGACGATGTAACTTTACACGGGCTTCTCCTTCCGATCAGACGTTCCTTCGACCAGTACGTCTGTTTACGCCCAAATGTGCTTTACAAAGGCATCCAGTCCCCTCTCAGCAACCTAGTTCGAGCAATCGACTTGGTCGTCGTAAGGGAAAACACAGAAGGTGAATACACAGATGTTGGGGGAAGTGTTTACAATTTCACCTCAGAAGAAATTAGTATACAAACCGCCGTTTTTACCAGAAGAGGCACGGAACGAATTATTCGTTACGCTTTTGAGCTTGCAAGAAAACGTGAAAATAAACACCAGGTAACATCTGTAACAAAGTCTAATGCGATCCGACACAGCATGACCTTCTGGGATCGAGTCTTTCTGGAAGTTGCGATGGAATATCCAGATATAACCATTAAGTCAATGTTAGTAGATGCCGCGAGTATGGAACTGGTACGTAGTCCCGAAAGTTTCGACGTTATAGTTGCTAGTAACCTGTTCGGCGATATCCTTTCAGACATTGCAGCACAAGTTACAGGTAGTATGGGACTTGCTCCAAGCGGAAATATCAACCCTGAGAAAAAATTTCCTTCCAGCTTTGAACCGGTACATGGCAGTGCTCCGGATATAGCGGGAAAGGGCATTGCCAACCCAATGGCCGCCATCCTATCTACCGCTATGATGTGTGATCATATCGGGGAAATTCAGGCCTCAGCTAAAATACGGAAAGCCGTCGAGGACGTATTAGCCAAAGGACACCCAACTACACCGGACTTAGGTGGTCATGCCTCAACAACTGAAGTCGGTGACGAAATAGCTAGACTAGTGGGATCGAATTAGCCTGGAAAGCTTGATAAGGCTATTAAATTCTATTGAATAAAGTAAACCCCATTGAGGAATTGGTAAAAATACGGTAAAGTGTCACTCCTGTTCCTCACCTTTGGATAGTGATCCTAATGGCTCGTAATTTACAACGTTTATATATTTGAGATTTAAAAATTCAACCCACGACTACGAATAGACATTACATGAACGTTCTCATCATCGACAACTCTGTGGATACTGCGGAAATACTTTCTCTCTGTTTTGGTATGCGCTGGCCAAATTCGATCATAAACAGAGCTGCAACTGGAGCGGAAGGTATCCAACTAGTAAAGGAAGATGAACCTGACCTTATTATTCTAGAAGCAATACTCCCAGATATAGATGGTTACGAAGTCTGCCGGAGTATCCGCTCCTTCTCTAACGTTCTCATCTTCATGCTCAGCGTCAGAAACGAAGACAAAGATATTATCAAAGGTTTAGAAACTGGCGCTGATGGCTATATGACAAAGCCATTCAGTCACCTTCAATTCCTTGCCCAGATACAGGCCTTACTAAGACGTACGTTGAAAATAAATGGATTTAATCAGAATCGTCCTTTTGTCTCAAACAACCTAATGGTAAACTTCGATATGCGAGAGGTTAGGATACATAACAATCTAGTCAAATTAACGAATATTGAGTTTAACCTCTTATCATGTCTGGTAAGAAACCCTGGGCGACCGCTATCTAAAACTAGCCTCTTAGAAGAAATATGGGGTCCAGGCCACGATAATACTCCCTACCTTCTTAAAGTCCATATTCAGCACTTACGGGAGAAAATAGAGGAAGACTTTAGCAAGCCACGCTATGTTTTAACCGAGCGAGGAGTAGGTTATAAATTCTCAACTATTGGTTGAATATAAAGAATTATCCCTATCAATCGAGTTATCTCTGTAAGGCTTCGCGCAATATCTCAACTATGTGATATGGACGACGACCAGTTCCATCTAAAAGTTGATTTAGGCAGGAAAACCCATTGACCACTATCTGTGCTTCAGGAGCCAGTCTTATTATAGGAAAAAGGCTTTGCTCCCCAATAGACATGGAAATATTATAATGCTCACGTTCATACCCAAAAGCTCCTGCCATTCCACAACACCCAGCATTAATCTCATCAACTTGACTGCCGGGCAATAACCTTAGAGCCTTAAGCGATGCTTCTACACTAGACAAAGCTTTCTGGTGACAATGTCCATGGAATAGAATTTTCTTGGGATTCTCTCTAAAAACAAGATCGAGCTGTCCGCTATCATGCAAAGATACCAAAAACTCCTCAAAAAGTACAGATTGCCTAGCCACCACAGCTGAACGGTCGTCACGCAGTAAATCTGGATACTCATCACGAAGAGTAAAGAGACAACTAGGCTCACAACCGATAATTGGTATACCTGCCTCAGCATAATGATAAAGTGCATCAACGTTGATTCGAGCATTTTCCCGTGCCTTATCAAGCATCCCTTTAGAAATCATAGGCCTACCGCAACAAACCTTATCAGGCAGTATTACCTGGTATCCCGCTGCCTCAAGAATCTCCACCGCTGCATATCCAATTTCCGGTTTGTTGTAATCCATAAATGTATCATGGAAAAGTACAACAGAGCCCTTTGAACCACTGGTAATATCAATCCTCTTGCCAAACCAACGATGAAAAGATTCCCTAGCCAATGGAGGAAGTCGACGCTTATAGTGGATACCAAGTAAAACATGAAGAATCCAACGGACCAATCTATTGCTAGACAATAGGTTAATTAAGGGACTAATAGTTATAAACCGCTCATTAAAGCGAGCTATGTTCCCAAATAAACGAGATCGAATAGGTACACCATTAACCTCATTGTAATGGGCCAAAAATTCAGACTTCAGTTTAGCCATATCCACATTAGAAGGACACTCGGCTTTGCACCCCTTACATTCCAAGCAAAGATCTAAAGCACCGCGAAGTCTCTTACCGGTAAACTCCGAATGAGGAAGCGCCCCAGATAAAATTGATCTCAAAAGATTAGCTCGGCCACGAGTCGAATGTTCTTCTTCACGTGTGACCATATAAGAGGGACACATGGTACCCCCAACTTTACGACAGGCTCCAACTCCATTACATAGCTCCACAGCGCGAGCAAAGCCTCCTTCCTCACTAAAATCCATCTTGGTATCAAATTTTAATGTTCTATAGCTTGGACCAATACGAAGGTTTTGAGTCATAGGTGGACAATCAATAATCTTGCCCGGGTTCATGATGTTGTTCGGATCAAATGTATGTTTAAGTTTCCTGAAAGCCTCGTAGATTTTTGGTCCGAACATCTTCTCAGAAAAAACACCTCGCACTATCCCATCCCCGTGTTCACCAGAATTTGATCCCCCAAACTCTAGGACTAAATCGCTAACGGCTTCAGCTATAGAAACCAATTTGTCCAAACCAGCCTGAAGTTTGATGTTAATTAATGGCCTGATATGTAAACAGCCAACGCTTGCATGACCATAGTAACCCGCAGTGGTATCATGAAAACGAATAATTTCGTCAAAGCGCCGAATGTATTCGGGTAATGCCTCTGGAGACACAGCCGTATCCTCTACAAATGGTAATGGTTTTGTGTCTCCCTTAATGCTCATTAATAACCCGAGCCCTGCTTTACGAATTGCCCAAACGTCCGCCTGCTGATCGTCAGAAACAGCCCTCACGCAAAAGTAGCTTAATCCAGCTCTCTTCATATGATTCTCTAGTTTCACTACTCGTGAATTTAGTTCTTGATCGGAATCACCAAAAAATTCCACCAAAAGTAGAGCTTGAGGATCACCTTCAATAAAATTCAACCGCCGACTAAACCCTAATGAGGAGCGAGCACGATTGAGAAGCATTTGGTCAATAAGTTCGACAGAGGAAGGTTGATGTTCAAGAATCTGAACAGTCGCCTCCATTGCTTGAGCAAGACTACGGAAATGAAGAACCGCTAAGGTGCGCTTTTGAGGGAGAGGTTTCAAACCTAAATCAGCCTCGGTAACTATGCAAAGGGTACCTTCAGAACCCACTACTAGCCTAGATAAGTCCAGGTTTTTATCAGAAAGTACTAGATCAAGGTTGTAGCCAGAAACACGACGCATTATTTTAGGGAAACGACGTTCAATCTCCCCACATTGCTCTTGAGCAATCCGAGGTATATCACGATAAAGTCTCCCTTCTAAATCATCTTTTTTCAACACACGGTTTAAAAAAGAGTCTCCTGTCGGCTGAAAGTTAGTGACAGTACCATCACTGAGAATAACTGAGGTCCCCTTAACATGATCTGATGTTTTCCCATACATTATCGAGTGAGCACCACAGGAATTGTTCCCTATCGCACCACCAACAGTAGCGCGGTTACTAGTTGTCGGATCCGGTGGAAAATGAAGTCCGTATGGATACAACTGTCGATTCAACTCATCTAAAGTAATCCCTGGTTGAGCACGAACAAAGCCTTCCTCAGGATTAATTTCAACGACCTGATTCATATATTTCGTGAAGTCTAAGACAACTGCTCGATTGACTGTCTGCCCAGAAAGGCTGGTACCTCCACCTCTCGGAAGGATAGGAACAGAATTCTGGGCACAGATCTCAACCGCAGCAGCAACATCCGAAGCATCGAGCGGAACAACAAGACCTATGGGATTGATTTGATAAATCGAGGCATCCGTGCTGTAAAGGGCACGGGAGTAAGCATCAAAGCGAACCTCACCGTTAATGTGACGCTGAAGGTCAGCTTCCAAGGAACGGGTGTCTACATCAACAAACATATCAGATCATATAGTTACTAAGCTTTATATCTATAGAGCCACTAGGAACAACCAATTTACACTAATGCCCTGACACACGGCTACATATAAGCTTACACAATCTAAAGAATAAAGAGATTCAACGTTATACAGACCAGTTAGGAAACATCAGAACCCCAGCCTTACTTGTGTATAAACCTCTTCATCAGGAAAGAAGGACAAATGATAGAACTGGTATCAGTTTATAAAGGATAATGCCTCATCTATCTTCGGTGGTTTATAGCCAACTATCTTCTCATCACCTATAACCGTTACAGGTGTAGAACGATGCCCCATATCTATAAGCCGTTTTCGAGCCTCTAGATCAAGAGATATGTTGTACTCCGTAAATAACACCCCTTTGCGTGAAAGATACACCTTCACCATATGACAGGGACCTCAACCGTTAGATGTATAGACTGAAACATCCTTATTCATTGTCCCTCCAGATTAGCACCTTTTCGTTTGGCTTTCCAGTCTGCCTTTGATTGATAATTATCGAAAAGCCCTTGTCCCGGTTTCACCACCTCATCTATAGTTTGTACTATGTTCTCGCCACCCTCATAAGTGCGAAGAAACTCTTCGCTCACAAAAAACATTCATATACAAAATCCATCCCTCTCAATGTCCTCATGATGCCTATCACAAGGACATATTTTCTTCCGATCCTCAACGGGATCGCCACTTAGAGGCATTCAGGGGCAGTAGCGAAATCCATACACTCGTTCATTTTCCCCTAATCCTTTCTGTACTTCAGTAACAACCTCAGATTCGGGAAAGAAACGGTATGGACCACGTCGAACATACTTTTCAGAAAATTCTACGGCACGCCCGAAGGCCTCCTCTTCTGTCAATTCGCGCTTGGGCATCGATATCTCCTAACCTGTGTCCATATATCGCCTATCTACATTGTACCATTCAGAGCCTTTAGGCCATAGCCCCCCCCATACGGATTCTTGTGTGAATCTCACAAGACATATTCCGGAAAGCCCATGCTTGATCATTTAAACTGCTCACCATCTGAGGAATAACTGCTTCCACTTCTTTTAAGGTCTTTGACTGAGCCACTTCGACACTGATCATTCCTACGGTACTACAAGAACACCCCACTCCAAAATAAAATTTATGGAAAAGCAAATTTCCCGACAAATTCACCTTGAGTTTTCGAAATGGCTTTAAATCTGAATGCCCACGAAGAGCTCGGGTAATCAACTCCCATATTTCTTCGGGAGTGGCGGGACTAGGTATACCAATAAATTGCACCGATTTGTCGTAATCGACCACGTGCCCTCCATAACTTAAGGCGTCCTATATAACTACATGTCGACAGATCGTAACTGTAGAACCAACAAACAGTCAATCTGAATCAGGACACTTAAGTCATCTAGTGTTATTATGCCAAAAGGACATAGCTTAATGACCTCGAAGATAAAGCCATATACACACCCTACAACAACTCCACTTGCTATATCTTCAGATTCAACTGTGGCTGTAGTTTACACATCGCCAAAAACAGTGCTGAAAGACATAAGCCGAGCAATGCAATTGGCCAAAATAGATCAATATTTTAACAAGGATTCCTCTACTCTACTGAAAATAAATATTTCCTGGCAACACTGGTACCCAGCATGTTCAACAACTCCTTGGCAACTCGACGGAGTAATCCAAGAACTTCAACGCGAAGGTTATAGCAATTTAATACCCGCTCAGAACGGTACAGTAGTGGTTAACTCGTATGAAGGTGAGATTAAAAACAAACACCTCTCCGTCTTAAATAAACATAACCTACAGAGTGTCCACTTAGATACTCCACCAAACGAGTGGGTTCGATATATACCAAAGGGAGAAATGTTAGTACTTAACGAGATATTCCCTGAAGGAATAAAGATCCCATCCATCTTCCAAGGCAAAAACATCGTCCACTTACCAACTATGAAAACACATGTCTTCACTACTATGACTGGGGCAATGAAAAATGCCTTTGGTGGGTTGTTACATCAGAGGCGTCACTGGACACACTCTGTAATACACGAAACATTAGTGGACCTTCTGACTATCCAGAAAGAAATCCACCCTGGCATATTTGCCGTGATGGATGGTACGTTCAGCGGAGACGGTCCAGGACCGCGAGCAATGCAATGGCACACGAAAAATGTAGTTTTGGCTAGCAACGATCAGGTGGCAATCGACGCAATAGCAGCAAAAATGATGGGTTTCGACCCTATGGAAATCAAATTTATACGTTTAGCTCATGAAAAAGGCCTAGGGTGTGGGGACCCCCGTAGTATACAGGTGATCGGAGAAGATATAAGTGGTATCAACTGGCACTTTACCGGTGTCCAAAACACATTGGCAAGCAAAGGGCAAAAGTTGATCTACTGGGGCCCTTTAAAAAGACTCGAACATTTGCTCCTTCGAAGTTTTATAGCACCGTGGTCCTATTTTGCCTCGAATTTATACCATAACGTGTACTGGTTAAACCTTTTTGGAAAACGACGTATCAAAAGAGCCCTGAAAACAGACTGGGGCAAGTTGTTTAGTAGATACGATTGAACACTAGACACTAACCCGAAAAACAATCCCTAAACTAATACAAAACAGTACATGTTCTATAATCCGCAAGATGTCCGAAAACAGTAGGAGCCTTTAAGTGCCATACGCAAACCTTGGAGATGTGAATATTCACTATGAACATTCGGGGAGTGGGTCTCCAGCATTCGTTTTTTGCCATGGTGGTGGTGGAAACGGCAATGTGTTCATGGAACATTTCCCATTTTGGAAACAATATTTCTCAAGCGTCCTTACTTGGGATAATCGAGGAGTCGGGCTATCATCACAAACACCTAAATACACTCTCCCTCTTTACGCTTCAGACTTGGCTCAGCTCCTCGAGCACCTTTCAATAGATCAAGCTGTAATACATGGTGTTTCTTGGGGCGGTGTACTAGCACAACAATTTGCTCTAGATTATCCACGTAAATGCGCGGCGCTGATTCTGGATTCCAGTTCCAGCGAAGTGAATCTTCCAGCATCCGAAAACTGGTACAATCGCGGTGAAGTCGTACGTCTAGGGGCTCAAGCAGAAACTGGGGAATTCCGTCCCGCTTTTTCTGGACATACAACAAGTGCCGAAAATATCCAGGCAAGCGGAATGCAGGTCTTACCACAACACATCGACTCCTACATCGCAATTATGCGGACGCTTGCAGGACTACGAGAACACCCCTTGACACACCGCCTTAAGGACATCCAATGCCCTGTACTCATAGTAGGAGCCGGCCAAGACTCAACAGCTGGTGCCGGTGGTTCAGTAATAATGGCGCGGAATATACCAAACTGCCACCTCGAAATCTTCCAAGAGTCAGAACATGGTGTCTATCGTCATATGAAGAATGAATTTCGAGAACTCGTCTTAAGATTTTGTCGTGTAGAAAATATAGTGCAGAATTAAATTCTGAAAAGTTGACGAGATTACAACCATAATGACAGAATGACTCGTGGATAGACTCATATGACACAATTATCTGAAGAAATATGTACCCCTTGTCGTATTAATTCACCAGCAATAACGAACAAGGAAATTGCAGAACTCAGGCCATTAATAAGTGATTGGAATCTCATCTTGGAAAACGGAGTGAGCAAGCTTGACAAAACCTATATGTTTAGAGGTTTTTCAAACGCTCTTAAATTCACGATTACGATAGCAAGCCTAGCAGAAGATCAGGGACACCACCCCAGACTGGTCACAGAGTGGGGGAAAGTAAGGGTGACCTGGTGGACTCATAAAATTCGAGGCCTCCATCGAAACGATTTCATTATGGCCTCAAAGACTGATAGCGCCGCTATAATATCCGAAGGAGAATAGCGCTGAACCTTCTTATAGAGAAAGTAAGTGATAAACCAACGGCTATGTTTTCATTCGGGAAACCAAAGAAGAGGGATTTTCATGAAAATCCGTGCACAGAACTTCGACATTTGGATTTCCATTATAATTTCCTGTTTATAAGGTGATATTCAAATTACTCAGCAAACAAACTACTACGATGCAGTGATAGCTGGAGCAGGCCCGGCAGGTTCCTCAGCAGCCCGAGTTTTAGCAAAGAACGGGTTCAAAGTACTGCTCTTGGAGGAACATTCTAACATCGGGGTTCCACTACACTGTTCTGGTTTAGTTACTCCCCGAACTCTAGATGAAGCTGGGTTTGGCAATAATCCAGTTTTGAACCGAATAACCGGTGCGCATATACACACTACCTCAGGAACAAACCTAACCATAGGCGGGGGAAAAACTCAAGCTCTGGTTATTGACAGGGTAAAACTAGACCGGATGCTTGCTGAAGAGGCACAAAATCATGGAACAGATCTGCAACTCAATACTAAACTAGTCTCAATAGAAAGGTATAAGGGAGAGCTTCGAATTCGCACACAAAGGAACGGTACTCATAACGTAATAAACACCAAGCTATTGATTGGTGCTGATGGAACTCATTCAAGAGTTGCCCGTTATATGGGTTTATCTGAACCAGTTGAACGGGTAGTTGGCCTTGGTGGAGAAGGAATACTCCCTCATACCGACACTGATAATGTAAACGTGTTTGTAGGAAATGCTTTCTCTCCTGGCTGGTTTGCCTGGACAATCCCACTAGGTAATGGAAAGACACGAATAGGTATTGGCACCAGTGGCGGCATGAAACCATCAGAAGGGCTTGCACGCCTATTTGAGACGTTCCCAGAACACTTTAAGGAATGGAAGCCATTACAGTGGACGGGCGGTACAATTCCATTATGGTCCCGCAGACACATTGTTGCTGACAACGTAATGCTTGTTGGAGATGCTGCTGCACAAGTAAAACCAACTTCCGGAGGCGGAATATATCCCGGGATGGTAGGAGGCCGTTTAGCAGCCCAAATTGGTACCGAAGCCTTGTCAAAAAATGATCTGAGTAGCAACACCCTTAAGGCTTATCCAAAGTTATGGAACGACTCTTTCGGTAAGGAGTTTAAAAAAGGATCTGACCTCCGTCATGTTTTTAGGACATTGGAGGACAGAGATTTCGACAAGCTTATCCACCTATTCGGACGACCACGGCTTCTCCGAACTATAAATAAATACGGAGACATCGATTTCCCAGGACAAATGTTTACACGTTTGACTAGCATAGCACCACTACTATGGATGTTTGTTCGAACCCCACTCAGATATATGCCACTTTGGAAATAAAGATTATTAGCTATATCTAATAACCCTAGTTTTCAATGATCATTTGGCCAAAGAGAACCTTGGGTCTTCACAGCCTTATTCTTATAAGGCAAACCTAAGTGTTCATAGGCTAATCTAGTAGCCACCCTACCTCGGGAGGTCCTCTCTAGAAAACCCAGTTGAAGTAAAAAGGGTTCATAAACATCCATTATAGTATCGGATTCCTCACTTATAGACGCTGCAATAGTCTCTAGGCCAACAGGACCACCACCAAACTTCTCAATAATCACAGTGAGAACTTTGTTGTCTACATCGTCTAACCCAACAGAGTCAACCTGAAGGCTAGCAAGTGCTTCCCTAGCGATATTTCTAGAAACAACTCCGTCAGCTATTACCTGCGCATAATCACGAACACGTTTCAAGAGACGATTAGCTACTCTTGGAGTACCTCGAGCTCGAAGGGCTATTTCTTTAAGTCCATCCTCATCGACTTCTAAATTCAAAATACTAGCTGAGCGACGGAGGAGAATTTGAATCGAACGCTCATCATAAAAATCCAATCGATGTATGGACCCAAAGCGATTCCTCAATGGTGAACTAACCATACCGAAACGAGTAGTAGCCCCTATAAGAGTAAACGGAGGAACTTTCAAAGTAATGTTGCGAGCTCCTAATCCTTTACCCATAACCCAGGAAAGAAAGAAGTCCTCCATAGCAGGGTATAGCACTTCCTCAACAACGCGGCTTAACCTATGAATTTCGTCTATAAATAAGATGTCATGTTCACGAAGATTTGAAAGGATTGAGGCCATATCTCCTGCACGTTCAATAGCCGGGCCTGAAGTCACTTTGATATTTACCCCCATCTCAGTTGAGATGATATTGGCGAGTGTGGTTTTCCCCAACCCCGGAGGACCGTATAGTAAAATATGGTCTAAAGGGTCGTGCCGTTTTTGAGCCGCACTGATAGATATCTGTAGGTTATCCTTAACTTTCTCTTGACCTACATAATCTAAAAGTCGACGAGGACGTAAGTTACTCTCTAAGGTAATATCCTCATCTATGGATTCACCGGACACTAACCGTTCAGTCAAACGTTAAACCTACATTTCCTTGAATACTTATCTCTATGGTTATCATAATAACACCAAGAATGGCCGAAATACTTAATCCGATTGGCAAAAATACATACTCCCTTTATGAACACTCTTAAGAACATTCATCACTGTATTTCAACATTATCATTATAGAAATATAGAGTCATTTCAGACTCGTATATCATGAGTCCACTCGTCCATGAAATCAACTTTGCTATTCAATCAGAGAGCGATAGAAGCTAAATATAAAATATTAGCACCTCTAACTGAATTCAATAACTCTCCTATTTTACTGAAAATATTCTACAAGAGCCTTATATAACAAACCCATTATGAACCAGTCCCAATTTGCAAGCAAAAGGAGTTATAATCATGAGCAAAAATAGCCAGACAGATAAGAATTTTGGGTGAAATACAATGGCAAGCAGCAACAAACATGAATGGCATGAGCAAATTCTGGAACCACTGTTACTAGAACGCAAGAACGAAAGCAACGATTCGAAACAGATTCCGGCATCGAAATATCACCTCTCTACACTCCAACTGAACCGCTAGGTGCCGAATACAAGGAAGGTTTGGGGTTTCCAGGAGAATACCCATTTACACGTGGAGTACAACCGAATATGTACCGTGGACGTTTTTGGACTATGCGGCAATATGCCGGATTTGCTTCCGCTGAAGAATCCAACCGTCGTTTTCGTTACTTACTCGAAAACGGCCAAACAGGTCTTTCAGTTGCATTCGACCTTCCGACACAAATGGGCTACGACTCAGATAGCTCGTTAGCTAGAGGCGAAATCGGAAAGGTCGGTGTGCCGATAGATACCCTACAAGATATGGAAACCCTCTTTAAAGACATTCCATTAGACAAAGTGAGTACGTCGATGACTATAAATGCTACGTCCTCCATATTGCTATCAATGTACATTGCCGTTGCTAAAAGGAAAGGAGTCAAACAAGAAAATTTGAATGGGACGACTCAAAACGATATTCTCAAGGAGTATATTGCACGAGGCACGTATATTTATCCACCAAAACCATCGATGCGCCTAGTTACAGACGTATTCGATTACTGTGCTAGCTACGCCCCAAAATGGAACACTATCAGTATCAGCGGCTACCATATGAGAGAGGCAGGCGCAACAGCAGTTCAAGAACTGGCTTTTACATTCTGTAACGCAATAGCCTATGTAGAATCCGCTCTAAAAGCAGGATTGGATATAGACCGATTCGCTGGAGGTCTATCATTTTTCTTCGTCTCGCAAAACAACCTATTAGAAGAAGTAGCAAAGTTCCGTGCAGCTCGCCGGATGTGGGCACGTATTATGCGCGAACGATTCCACGCAAAGAAGCCTAGGTCTTTAATGCTCCGTTTCCATACACAAACAGCTGGGGTCTCATTAACTGCCCAACAACCGGAAAACAACGTCGTGCGCACAACTATTCAAGCATTAGCAGCTATCCTAGGAGGCACCCAATCCCTCCATGCTAACTCTAAAGACGAAGCTCTTGCTTTACCCACAGAAGAATCAGTTCAATTATCCCTACGAACACAGCAAATACTTGCTCATGAGAGTGGCATTTCCGATACCGTAGACCCTTTGGCTGGATCCTATTATGTCGAATACTTAACTGATCAGCTAGAACGCCAAGCACTCGACTACATTGAAACAATCGACAAAATGGGAGGAACACTGGTAGCACTAGAGAAAGGATATCAAGTAAGTGAAATTCAGGAGTCTGCGTTTAAACATCAACGGGAGGTAGAAGAAAAACAGCGTATCACCGTGGGTGTAAACGAATATGTTACCGAAGAACCTCCGCTTAAGAACATCCTACGGGTAGACGAACGAGAAGAACATCTTCAAATCAAACGCTTGCAAAGTATAAAGACAACAAGAGACAATGGAACTGTTAAATCATCTTTGGATAGACTAAAAGACGTGGCAAATGGTACAGAAAATACTATGCCTGCCATACTTGAATGTGTAGAGGCATATGCCTCTATCGGTGAAATTAGTGATATTCTACGAGATGCTTTCGGTGAACACCAACACGCAACTACAATATAATGTTAAATACGATACATAGGAATCATACTTGATGAACCCGTCTAATAATATTCGAGTGCTTGTGGCTAAACCAGGGTTAGATGGCCATGATCGTGGTGCAAAAGTAATAGCTAGGGCACTGCGCGATGCTGGAATGGAAGTCATATACACAGGCATCAGGCAAACCCCAGAAATGATTGTCGAGACAGCCTTTCAGGAAGATGTGGACGTGATTGGCATTAGTATCCTGTCAGGTGCACATATGCAACTTGTACCTCAAATCCTCAAAGGGCTCTTAGAGAAAGAGATGAGGAAAACGATGGTTATCGTTGGTGGAATTATTCCAGAAGAAGACCAAATAATTTTACTAGACATGGGTGTAGCAGGAATTTTTGGTCCCGGCACATCAACTGAAGAAATTGCGTCCTTCATAAAACAGGGCTGATTATTATCTTATGAAATGAGAGCCTTGATGATGATTTTCGAATCCACTAGAGATCAGTTGTGCTTGCTTGACACGAATTTCCAGTCTATCTATAATAGCCCAGTTTTTAGAGATCAAAACAGTACCCGCAAATCGGTAATTTTATGATATTTCACGTTGCCCATCTCCTTAAAGGAACAACGGGCATGAAACAAAACTTCCATGTTAATGCACCATTCCTCCCCGAAGATAAAAGTACAGGTGGTCATGTTAATGGTGTCGTATCGCTCACTCGGACTGACATTGGAATTTGGGTTCACGGTACGCTAAATAGCTCAATTGCAACATCATGCAGCAGATGCTTAGAAGAATCGCTCGCTAGGGTATCTATTGAAATTAATGACGTGTACTACCCTAAGATCGACGTGACCACTGGTAGTGCTATTCCAATGCCAACAGACACAAATATCAGTTGTGTGATAGATTCGCAACACATGCTCGACATCACTGACGTTGCTTGGGAACATACGATGGTCGGCATGCCTATGAAACCACTATGTAACCCAAGTTGTTTTGGCCTTTGTTCGTATTGCGGGATTAACCTAAACTACGAAAATTGCTCTTGCAAAGACAACCAAGTTGATCCAAAATGGGTATCTCTACTAAAATATATCTCTTCTACAGAGAAGGCTCACAAGAGTTAAGGGAAAATAATGACACCTTTACCTAAGAAAAAACGTCCACAGAGTAGAAAGCGCAGTAGGCATAGCCACTCGGCATTACGCCCTGCTTCACTTTCTACGTGCCCTCAATGCCATAACGCAAAACTTCCACATCGCGTATGTGGAAGTTGTGGATATTATGCAGGCCAGTCTGTACTAACGATAGGCTCAACCAAGGAACAGAGCGACGGAAGCTGAGAGCAAGCTTAAATTGCTCGCGCTTGCCTTACAGGATGGCTTTTATTTCAGGAGATGTTTTGACTAGTTCAACTATTAGCAAGTCTAATATTCACACAGCTTTCCTCTTCCCAGGTCAAGGGTCTCAAACCATAGGTATGGGTAAAGACCTATATGAAAATTCGCCTGCGGCCAAAAAATTGTTTGATGAGGTAGATGCAAAACTAGGTGAACCTCTAACACAATACATGTTCGAAGGACCCGAAGAAGAGCTTAATCGAACATGGAACTGTCAACCTGCAATCATGATAATGAGCCTAGCGTGCCTTGCATCTACTCAAGAAGCAAGCGAGAATTCGATCCCAGAACCGAATCTCATAGCTGGTCATAGTTTGGGAGAATATACCGCTTTAGTAGTGTCCGGCGTGATGGCTCTTTCGGATGCCATTAGTCTTGTAAGAGAACGTGGACGCCTTATGGAAGAAGCGTGCAAACTCCTTCCTGGTAATATGGCAGCAATTCTCGGTTTGGATCAGGTGGAAATTGAAAAGATCTGCAACAAAACGGGTGTTCAGATGGCAAACATTAACTCACCAACTCAAATTGTCATCAGCGGAGAGGAGAAGAAAATCGATCATGCAATTAGTCTTGCAAAGGAACATGGAGCCAGAAAGGTCATCCTACTTCCAGTTAGTGGGGCATTCCACTCCTACCTAATGGGATCAGCCTTAAGCGGTATGATCAAAGCTCTAGGCAGTGTTGAATTCCAGAACCCTTCCGTCCCAGTTATAGGGAATTGTACAGCATTGCCTCTCAATGCTGATCGCGAAGTTAAAGAAGAACTTACAGAACAACTATGTGGTTGTGTCCAATGGCACGAATGTATTTCCTATATGTTAAGCAATAATATCAACAATTTTATCGAGTTTGGTCCTGGGAAAGTGCTCACCGGTTTAGTTAGGCAAATTTCCAAGGAACCGTCGATAATGACTGTGAATGACTTCTCCTCAGCGCAAAGCGTAAGCAAGAAACTTTCAACAAACTAACCGCTGAACTCTAGTTAAGGAAATCATGAAGCCAACCAGTCGTAAGAAACCGCGACGGATGGCGCGACGTGCTCTTCTTCAAGTACTGTACGAAGTGGACATTTCAGGGCACTCAATAAAAGATAGCCTGATCTGGGTAACGGAAGAATTTTCCCTCGATGAACAAAGTGTAAACTTCATAAGAACCTCTGCAAACAACATCATGAATAATCAATTCTTATTAGACACCCAAATACAGCTTTTTGCCAAAAACTGGCCAATCTCGCAATTGCCAGTTGTCGACCGCGGTATACTTAGGATTGCATTCTATGAAATTCTTACTCCTGGGGAGACTCCTCCAAAAGTAGCTATCAATGAAGCTGTAGAACTGGCAAAAAGATTTGGATCTGAGAATCTCCCTCGTTTTGTGAACGGAGTGCTAGGTAAATTTTTACAAACAACCATCATAGACAAACCGTAAAATAGATTAAACTATCTGCCCATAGGAGGTGAGTCATTCCCACAATACTTGAGCGTATGCAAAAACTGGTCGCGGACCGTCTCGGCGTAGAGGAGGAATTGGTAACTCCAAAGGCTTCTTTCACAGAAGACCTTAATGCTGACTCTTTAGACTTAGTCGAGTTAATTATGGCATTTGAGGAAGAATTTTCCGAAGATGGAAACCCTGTGGAAATCCCCGACGAAGATGCTGAGGGGATCAGAACAATTCAAAATGCCGTGGACTATCTTAAAGATCATGGTATCAAAGATTAGTCACAACATAACCTTAGTAAATCTACTTATAAAAACATAAGCCTAGATTCTGAATAGCATATCCACGTATCGTACCAAATTATATTTATTACGATACGTGGATATGCTATTAAACGCTATGTCGATACATCTTCATAACGTCTGTGGGTCAAGAAAAACCGAATGTGGGTTCGGGATTATTTAAAGAGTAATCTCTGTAACCTCAGAGTCTATCCTAAGCGCTGGCTCGGTGATTTTCTGTACATCGTCGACTGTCCACCCTGGAGCAACTTGTTTAAGTAACAACCCTGAAGGAGTTACCTCAATAACTGCAACATCCGTAACGATCAAATCAACACATCCCTGTCCAGTTATTGGAAATGAACATTTTCGGACTACCTTTGGAGCCCCCTCGTTATCTATGTGCTCCATAGCCACAATAATACGCTTTGCTCCAACGGAAAGATCCATTGCTCCACCTATGTTACCGGTACCTCTGGATGGTAAGATCCAGTTTGCTAAATCACCAAACTCTGAGACTTGGAATCCTCCAAGTACGGAAACATCTATATACCCACCACGAATCATTCCAAAAGCATCAGCAGCATTAAAATAGGTCATCCCGGGAACAGACGCTAAAAACTGTCCCCCAGCATTTATAAGGTCAACATCTTCATCACCATCAACCGCCATAGGGCCATAGTGTAAAACTCCGCTCTCGCTATGATAGAACACTTTCCTTCCCTCAGGTATAAATTGAGAAACTAAGGTAGGAATTCCTATACCAAGATTAACGTAATCTCCATGAGCAAGTTCCTTAGCAACCCTCATCGCGATTGTTTCTCTATCCAAACGAGACTTAACCATAACTTTGTCTCTTTACAACTCTATCCACATACAGTCCTGGAGTTGCTATAAGCTCTGGATCTAAATAACCTAACGGCACTATATCATCTACCTCAACGATTGTAATTTTTGCAGCAGCAGCCATAAGCTGATTAAAGCTACGAGACGTCCCTCTATACACAAGATTACCAAAGTGATCCGCCCTAGAAGCCCTTATAAAGGCGTAATCTGCTACGAGTGCATATTCCATAAGATACTCACGGCCATCAAAATTCCGTACTTCTTTTCCATTAGCTACGTATGTTCCCACTCCAGTGGGTGTGTAAAAAGCAACAATACCAGCACCACCAGCTCTGATCCTTTCAGCAAGAGTCCCCTGCGGAACCACCTCAACATCTACTTCACCCCTTTGATACGCAATTTCCAGATGGTTGGGATTAGAAGGAGATCTACTGACCGGAAACGAGCAAATCACTTTCCTTACTTGGCGAGATTCAATCAACGTAGAGTGAGTAATCGACAACTGTCCAGCGATGCTACCAAACCCAGCAAGGCCTCCTGTATTGCTAATTACAGTCAAGTTTTGTGCACCATGGTCACGTAATGCCAAGATCAGGTGTTGAGGCATACCTCCTGCCCCACCAAATCCATCCATCATTATCACGGCCTGATCAGGAATATCATGAACGGCTTCAGAAAAAGACGGGAAGATTTTATTAACCAAAATTGCCTCAGAAACAGACCAAGCCCTTTGTCTTCAGAAACTAACCCTAGTTGAGCCTTTCAAAGATAGTGGCGCAACCTTGACCACCACCAACACACATAGTAACAAGGCCAAGTTCTTTATTCTGTCTCCTCATCTCTTCAAGCAACTTTACCGTCATGATCGCTCCAGTTGCACCTAGCGGATGTCCAAGAGAGATTCCGCTCCCATTAACATTAGTCTTTTCTATATCAGCACCAAGTTCTCTAATACAATAGATGGCCTGCGCTGCAAAAGCTTCGTTTAGCTCAATTAGATCAATGTCTCCCAGTACCATTCCAGCTTTAGCTAACACTTTGCGAACTGCTGGAACAGGACCGGTACCCATAATTGCCGGTTCCACACCAGCTACAGCCCTACTACGGTATGCAAGAAGCGGAAGAATACCCATCTCTTTCGCCTTTGCTTCCGACATCATAACAACGACGGCAGCAGCGTCATTAATACCAGATGAGTTGCCAGCAGTTACCGTACCGCCTTCCTTAAATACAGGAGATAAAGATGAAAATTGTTGAATGTTGGCATCTTGCCGAGGGTGTTCGTCCTGATCAACAATGACTGGATCTCCTCGTTTCTGAGGAACCGAAACAGAAATAATCTGTTCTTTGAAATATCCTTCATTGATTGCATGAATAGCACGTTGATGACTCATAAGCGCAAGTTCATCCTGATCAACTCGGCTAATTTCAAAACGCTCTGCTACATTTTCAGCGGTCACCCCCATATGATATAGATTCACCGGACAACTAAGTCCATTTACAAGAAGATCATCCACCTCTTTCGTCCCTAGTTTCAATCCTTCCCATCGCACTTTTGGCATTGCAAAAGGTACTTCACTCATATTTTCAGTTCCACCAGCAACTATAATATTAGCCTCACCAGTAGCAATAAGTTGCGCAGCAATATTTATAGCTTCCAAACCTGATGAACATTGCCGGTTAATATTAATAGCCGGAACCTCTTCCGGTATACCAGCTTTTAACCCAGCCAGTCTCACAGCATAGCCACTTTCAGCCGCTTGCAAGACGTTACCAATAATTATTTCATCCACATCTTCTGGGGCAACGTTAGCACGAGATAAAGCTGCTTTTATAGCAACCGAACCAAGATCAGAAGCGGAAAAATTCTTGAACGATCCACCGAATCTTCCAATTGGCGTACGTGCTCCACTAACAATAACTGCTCTCTCCACGATTCCACCTCACATTTACGATATATGAAAATCACTGACCGATCTTCTTTAATAAATCAAAGATCAGGTATATTTCGGCATTCTATTTCCCTAGATACAGAGTGTCAATCAATCGACAACTTCTTACACTAATGGTAGCAAATATAGTCTGTTACAAGTAGTATGAAAAAGAATTTCATACAGAATGCTTTATTACTCTTACGGATTAGGTGGTTTATGTCAAAGGTATTGATAAACGGAGTGAACCTTTCGTACGAAATCACTGGACAAGGCATTCCTTTAGTTTGGATTCACGAATTTGGTGGTGACAAACGAAGCTGGGACCAACAAACAAGGTTCTTTTCACGTAATTTCCAAGTAATCACCTACAATGCTCGAGGCTATCCACCTTCTGATGTGCCAAATGATGTATCCGCCTATTCCCAAAACCAAGCTGTAGAAGACCTCCGTGGACTGCTTAGCCACCTCAATATCCAACAAGCATATATTGGTGGCCTATCAATGGGTGGTACTACAACCCTTAATTTTGGAATCGCCTATCCCGAAATGGCAAAAGGGTTAATAGTCGCAGGGGCTGGAACGGGTTCCACAAATCCTAAACGACTCTCCAAAGAAGCAAACGAATTCGCCACAAGCATAGAAAGGAATGGGATGGACTCTTGGGGATCAGCGTACTCAGAAGGGCCCACAAGAGTCCAGTTCCGTCGCAAAGATCCGAAAGGCTGGCAAATCTTCAAAGAAGGAGTCATGGGACATTCTGCTTTAGGATCTGCCTTTACACTTCGGGGTGTTCAGGCAAAACGTCCCTCGATTTTTGCTTTGGAACACGCTTTATCAAAACTTGCAGTGCCTACATTGATCTTGGTTGGCGACGAAGATGATCCATGTATAGATCCGGCCATCTTTATGAAGCGTACTATCCCAAAGTCAGGGCTGGTAGTAGTCCCACAAACAGGACATACAATAAACCTAGAAGAACCTGATACATTCAACCGGTTAACCTTAGAATTCATACTGGCCGTAGAAGCAGGACGCTGGGGAAAACGGGAACTAACGAGTGGAATTGGATTCCTAGCAGATGAAGATGTTTAAATTAAAAAACTCCACCAGATAGATATTTGACGCATACCTTCGGATTCACGACAAGGTCCAGTTATTTATATTTTCATTAATACGCATGTAAAATGTAACGGTGTTTAAAGGTTGCTTATACCAACCGAGACTGATATAAAAGTACTTTAAGAAACAGAAGGAGTAGAAAATGCTTTTCGATACCCATGTCCACCTAAGTAGCTTTGAACCAAAAGAACGATTGAAGCAGATTGACATAGCAAAAGGACTAGGGACTCGCGTTTTTGTAGAAATGGCCAGTTCAGCAGGGCGAGTCCCTGGAGCTGTAGGGTTAGCAGAGTCTCGCGACGATTTCTATTTCGGAGTTGCGTGCCACCCAATGCGCGTGAAGGAATACTCGCAAGAAAAAGATCTAGCGCTCTTTAGGAAGACCCTAAAAGAACATGCAAGTAAAGCCGTCTGCATAGGAGAGTGTGGCCTAGATTACTCAGAAGCTGATAACCAAACAGCAGAGAAACAACGTGATCTCTTCCGTGACATGATCCGTTTAGCCAAAGAACACTCGCTTCCTCTAAATATGCATTCAGATAGACTCTCTACTCGAGACCTGTTAACGATA